>OBLI01000740.1_pt1 | contig 34029 bp, 34 predicted proteins | sample 1519701 | NCBI WGS metagenome assembly OBLI01 (sample SAMEA3663005, study PRJEB22513) | pig gut metagenome | biome: pig gut; feature: pig-associated habitat; material: faeces | place: France | collected 2012 | reverse complement strand
GCGACCCGGCTCGAAGTTGTGCTCCAGCTCCTGGTCTTGCGTGCGACTCACCTCCACGACCAGCTGATTCAAGGCGTTGTAATAGCTTCGCCCCGTGCGGAGGGGATACCAGCAAAGTCCCTGTTGGATACGTCGTTGCAATCCCGTGCGTTCCGTCTGTTGCTCATACTGCGCCTTCTCATAGGCATATTCCTCCTTCAGCAGCGCTTGCTGCCTCAGCAGGTCGGTGATGGCCGATGCGTAGTTGTTCTTTTCCATTTCGTCCGCGAAACTACGAAATAAACAGGTTTCAACGGAGAACTCCCGTTGTTTTTGCTACCTTTGCCGATCCTAAAAGCATTGAACAGTATGGATGAGCAGACAAAACAAAGTATTATACGTTTGATCCATCGGGAGGTGATCCCTGCCATTGGATGTACGGAGCCGATCGCTGTGGCCTTGGCCTGCGCGAAAGCGGCGGAGGTGTTGGGCGAGAAGCCTGAGCGGGTGGAGGTCTATTTGAGCGCGAATATCCTGAAGAATGCGATGGGAGTCGGCATTCCGGGCACGGGCATGGTGGGATTGCCTATCGCCATTGCCTTGGGTTCGCTGATTGGCCGCTCCGCCTACGGCTTGGAGGTGCTGAAGGATCTCAGCCCCGAGGGATTGGCCGCGGGCAAAGCGATGGTGGAGCGCAAATGTATCTCCATCGCCTTGAAGGAGCAGGTGGATAAATTGTATATCGAGGTGGTGAGCCATCGGGGCGACGAGGAGAGCCGGGTGGTGATCAGCCATGCGCATACCCATTTCAGCTTTATCGCGCGCAACGGCGAGGTGCTTTATAACGAGGAGTCAGGAGCGAGCCATGAGGAGTTGGAGGCTGACGAGGAGATCGCCCTCCACTTCGGACTGGTCTATGACTTCGCTATGCAGATGCCCTTGGAGGAGATCCGTTTCATCTTGGAGACGGCCCGGGTGAACGAGGCAGCTGCCAAGGCTTCGATGGAGGCCGGCTGCTATGGCCACACGGTGAGCCAGACCTTCGCGGGGGAGTTTGGCAAGCGGTTCTTGGGCGATTCGGTCTATACCCACATGCTGGCGATGACGGCCGCCGCCTGCGATGCCCGCATGGATGGAGCGATGATCCCCGTGATGAGCAATTCGGGCAGTGGCAACCAAGGCCTCTCCGCCACGTTGCCGGTCGTCTCTTTCGCCAAGGATATGCAGAGCAGCGAGGAGCAGCTGATCCGTGCGCTGATGCTGAGCCATTTGATGGTGATCTATATCAAGCAAAGTCTGGGCCGTCTCTCCGCCTTGTGTGGCTGCGTGGTGGCCGCTACGGGTGCCAGCTGTGGCATCACCTACCTGATGGGGGGTAGCCGTCAGCAGCTGACCTATGCCATCAAGAACATGATCGGCAACATCACCGGCATGATCTGTGACGGGGCGAAACCCAGCTGTGCGCTGAAGGTCTCCAGTGGCGTCTCAACGGCCATGCTATCGGCCCTGATGGCGATGGAGCAGAAGGTGGTGACCCCCGTGGAGGGCATCATCGACGAGGATGTGGATCGCTCGATCGCCAACCTGACCTCTATCGGGTCGAAGGGCATGGAGTCCACCGATCGGCTTGTGCTGGACATTATGACCGCGAAAGCTTGAGGCCTATGCTCACACTGTCGGATCAACGAGAAAAGTCGATTGTACGGGTCACCCTGCTGGGCTCGGTGGGCAATCTCTTGCTGCTGATTTTCAAGTTTATCGCCGGTATCTGGGGGCACAGTAGCGCCATGGTGGCCGATGCCGTGCACTCCTTCTCCGACTTCGTGACAGACATCGTGGTGCTGCTCTTCGTGCGGCTCTCGTCCAAACCGAAAGACCGAGATCACGAGTATGGACATGGCAAATACGAGACCTTGGCGACCACCTTCGTGGGGATCGTTCTCCTTTGTGTCGGCTTTGGCCTCTTCTGGGAGGGAGCCCAGAAGGTCTATCAGCACTTCTTTTTGGATCAACCCTTGGAGAGTCCCGGCTGGATCGCTTTGGTGGCGGCGGTCGTCTCCATCGTCGTGAAGGAGCTGCTCTATCAGGTCACCGCTTGGGTGGGGCGCAAGGAGCGGAGTCAGGTGGTGATCGCCAACGCATGGCACCATCGCTCCGACGCTTTTTCCTCCATCGGCACCATGCTGGGCATCGGTGGAGCCATCCTCCTGGGGGAGGATTGGCGGGTGCTCGACCCGCTGGCGGCGATCATCGTCAGCCTACTGATCGTGAAGGGGGCCTTGCAACTGGTCATCCCCGCCATTAACGACCTGTTGGAGAAGTCCCTGCCCAAGGAGATGGAGGAGGAAATCCTCACCATCATCCGTCAGACACCGGGAGTCGGCTCACCGCATAACCTGCGTACTCGCCACATCGGCAACAACATCGCTATTGAGGTGCATATCCGAGTGGATGGTGCTATGACCGTTCATGAGGCGCACGAGCTGACCCGGGAGATCGAGCGAAACCTGCGTCGGAAATATGGCGAGGAGACTCACGTCGCCCTGCATGTCGAACCTAATAAATAATGCGTTAATCCTTCTCCCCGAAAGCCAGGTCACCAGCGTCGCCCAAGCCGGGCACGATATAGGCATGCTCATTCAGCCTGGGGTCGATCGCAGCCACCCAAAGGGTCGTACGCTCGGAGGGCATCATGCGTGCCACATAGTCCACAGCCTGTTGGCTGGCGATGATAGCTGCCGCATGGATATGCTCCGGCTCGCCCTTTGTCAGCAAAGCTTTATAGGCCAACTCCATTGAGTGACCTGTTGCCAACATCGGATCTACCAATAGTAGGGTCTTGCCCTCTAAACGAGGGGAGGCGATATACTCAATTTGGACATCGAAATGCAGATGTTCTGGGTCGGTATATTGACGGAAAGCGGAGACAAAGGCACTGCCCGCTCGATCGAAACAGTTGAGGAATCCTTGATGGAAAGGGAGTCCGGCTCGGAACAGGGTGCCGATCACCAACTGCTCGTCCGGTAGCGCCATGGGAGCGATGCCCAATGGCGTCTGGATCTCTCTCACTTCGTAGTGCAGCCGTTTGCTGATTTCGTAGGCCATGACTTCGCCGATACGCTCGATGTTGCGTCGGAAACGCAAGCTGTCCTGCTGAATATGTACGTCCCGCAATTCGGCAACGAACTGATTGAGGAGGGATTGCTTTTCTCCCAAATTGATTATTTCCATGTGCTTATGATATGTTTCAGTTACTGATTGATGAATCTTGTTTTTGATGTCCGTTTGCAAAGGTAGCTATAAACGGGAAAACTTTTGATGGTACTCGAAACTTTGTCCAACGCTGCTGGAAACATTGCCGATGAAAGTGAAAAATATTGCCCATGGTTTCTAAAAACATTGCCGATAAAAATGGAAAACATTGCCCATGATTTTTTCAAGCGTTGCCCATCATTTTGGAAAACCATGGGCAACGTTTTCTGGCCTTGTCGCCGTCTCTTATTGAAGGCTTACGGACATCCACACGAATAGTTCTCCTTAATGCCCTTTCAGGGCGGATAGCGTAATAAATTGCATGGAGCGTAGTGAACATGAGATTCTGATGATTGCCCAAATGCCAGGAAAAGGTTATTTTTGCCTTGCGAATCATGTTCCCCTGAAAGCGTGGCTTATGGGGAGGATTGTTGAACCATAAACAAGGAAACGATGGAGACATTTAAGGAGGTTATAGCGGGCGATCAGCTCGTCTTGGTGGATTTTTACGCTACTTGGTGCCAACCATGTCGGATGATGCATCCCGTCTTGGAACAGCTGAAGCAGGTGTTGGGCGACAAGATCCGCATCATCAAGGTGGATGTGGACAAGTATAGTGAGACGGCGCATCAATATCAGATTCAGTCGGTTCCGACGCTGATGCTGTTTCAACGGGGTATCTTGAAATGGCGGGCCAGTGGCGCCGTGTCGAAAGCGGAGTTGCTATCTACGATTGATCCGTTCATTTAATAATAAGCAGAGATGATGGAAGAGGAGATTACCTTACGTGACGTAGCCAACTATTTAGATAAGGTAGGTATCCAGTTTATGGCCACAATCGGATTGGATGGCAAGCCGAAGGTTCGCCCCATGCAGTATATGGTGCTGGAGGACGACAAACTTTGGTTTTGCACCAATTCCAAGAAAGAGGTGTATGCGGAGTTGCAAGCGAATCCTTGCTTGGAACTTTGTGGTTGCAAGCTGGAGCCGGACGAGTTGCAAACGCCTTGGATCCGCTTCTCGGCCGAGGCGGTGTTTGAGGAGCGGCAAGACATCCGAGACGTGATCATCGAGAAGAGCGCTATCGTGAATGCGCTCTACAAAAATATGCGAGACAACCCGATTTTCAAGGTGTTCTATCTGAAGCACATCGACGGATGGATGACCAATTTGGGCAACGTCAAAGGCTTGGAAAAAAGGGCAGAATTCGCTAAACCAATCCATTTTGAATTTTAAACGTATGAAACGAATTATCAACCCGTGGGAGGGAATGCCTGGCTATCATTGCATAGGCTGTTCTCCGGATCATCCTTTCGGATTTCATCTCCATTTCTATGAGGATGGAGAGGATATTGTCAGTCAGTGGCAGCCTACGCCCGATTACCAGGGATGGCTGAATACGTTGCATGGCGGCATACAGGCTTTGCTGCTCGATGAGATTTGTGGTTGGGTGGTGACCCGAAAGCTCCAGACGGCGGGTGTGACCTCACGTATGGAGACCAAATACAAGCGTCCGGTGTCCACGGCTGACTCGCTCCTTACCCTGCGTGCGCATATCACGGAGCAGAAACGGAATATCGTCCTGATCGAGGCTACCCTTTCTGACTCGACAGGAACGGTTTGCACGGAGGCGACCTGTACCTATTTTGTCTTTCCGAAGGAGAAGGCAGAGCGTGAGATGCACTTCAAGGAGTGTAGAACGGAAGAATGAAGCGTCAAGAGACGATTAGGATAATCATAAAGAAAATACTACGATGAAAAAAATCTTATTTATTATCGGTTCCTTACGTAAGGAATCGTTCAATCGGAAGCTCGCCGAGGAGGCTGAGCGGATGCTTGCCGGGCGTGCTACGGTGGAATATTTGGACTATTCAGCGCTGCCACTGATGAACCAGGACATTGAGTTTCCTGCGCCTGAGGCGGTCAGAAACGTGCGGGAAAAGGTGGCAGAGGCGGATGCGATCTGGATTTTCTCTCCGGAATACAATTACAGCTATCCCGGTCATTTGAAGAATCTCATCGACTGGCTCTCACGTCCGTTAGTGGCTGGTGACCGGCAGACTCCGCTGGCTATCAACGGCAAGAAGGTGGCGTTGAGTGGGGCCGGCGGTGGAGTGGCCACTGCCAAGTGCCGGGAGAAATTGATTGAACTGCTCACGTTGCCCTTCATTCGGGCCGATGTCATGACGGAACCGCAGACGGGCATCCAACTGAACATGGAGGCTTGGACGGAAGGACGCATGGTGCTGACCGATGCACAGCAGGAGAATCTGAGCTTGCAGGTGGACGCTTTCCTTGACTACATTGGATAAAGAGTGATGAAAAGAGAATACGCACAAGCTAACAAGGATTGGTTGGCAGCTAAAGCACAGGAAGAGGGAGTGGAGCCGCTCCCCAAGGGATTTTATTATAAGGTGTTGGCAGAAGAAAAAGCTTAATCATGAAGACAAAGATATTGATTACGGGGGGCAGCGGTTTCTTGGGAAGCCGATTGGCTTACTACTACAGGGAGAGGTTCGATTTGTTGTTGCCATCGCACAGCGAATTGAACATCAGCCGTGAAGAGGCTGTCAAGGCTTATATGGAGGAACATCGTCCAGAGGTAGTTATTCATTGTGCTGCATTGAGCAATACGTGGTATTGTGAGCAACATCCGGAAGAATCACATCGAGTGAATGTGCAGGGAACGGTAAGGATTGCGAAGGCTTGCAAACAAATCGGTGCCAAACTCATATTCATGTCCAGCGACCAAGTGTACAATGGTACACCTCTGCTTGGTCCACTGCGGGAGGATGATCTGCTTCAACCCGTCAATATCTACGGTCAGCACAAGTTAGAGGCAGAACAAAGGGCACAATGGAATCTGCCCGATTCAGTGGGGCTACGCCTGACTTGGATGTATGATTTTCCCGACAGTCCCATGAAGCTGAACAGCAACATACTGGTTAATTTGCGAAAAGCATGTAACGAGGGGACAACCATGAAAGCCGCTATACATGAATTTCGTGGGGTTACCTACGTTTGGGATGTGGTCAGGAATATGGAGAAGGCACTTTCTCTGCCTGGAGGCATATACAATTTTGGGTGCGGCAACACCATGAACAGCTATGAACTCCATCTGAAAGTTGCTACGCTCATGGGATTGAAAGAACCGTCAGCATGGATTTTGCCCGATCAAGAGAGATTCTCTGAGCAAAAAAGGAATCTGACCATGGATTGCTCGCTCATCGGAAAGCATGGCATTCATTTCCATGATAGTGTTGAAGGAATACAAGAGGCCATACAGAGACCTTTTCGTACAGCATAACAAGTTGTAAAATAGCCGATAGCGGTATAAACAGGAACGGAGTGGGGGGATTGCCGCTCACTCCGTTCTTGTTTGTTTGTTGACCGTTTATTCCGCTTGCATGAAATACTCCTGAAGGATGTCACGCACCTTCTCCGGGGTAACTCGACCATATACTTTTCCGCCGATGGTGACGACTGGCGCTAAGCCGCAGGCACCGACACAGCGTAGGGTATCCAAAGAGAAGAGACCGTCAGGCGTTGTCTCGCCCACCTTGATTTCCAACTCTTTCTGAATCTCCTCCAATACCTTCTCTGCACCACGCACGTAGCAGGCGGTACCCAGACATACAGAGATGGGATGCTTGCCCTTTGGCTCCATGGTGAAGAAGGAGTAAAAGGTGACGACGCCATATACCCGGGAGACGGGGATATGCAGATCGGCCGCGATGACCTGCTGTACGACTTGGGGCAGGTAGCCCAACAGCTCTTGGGCGGCATGGAGAATGTTGATCAACTCTCCGGGGTCGTTATTGCGTTCCGCACAGATAGCGTGCAGTTTCTCGACTTGTTCTTTAGATAGATGTCCGTTACACATTTTCTTCCTCTTTTTCGTTAAACAATCCGACTACTACTTCCTTACGGTCACGATAATGCGTATGCAATAGCTTATGCGCCAATGGACCACAAGGCTCACCCATGTATTCTTTGTAAAGTTGCTGCACGAAGGGGTTTTCGTGGCTCTTACGCAGCGGCTTCTCCTCGTCTGCTTGATAGAGCGCAGCAGCCCGTTTCTTCAATACCTCCATACGTCCCTTGTGGAAAGGCTGGCCACCGCCACCGATGCAACCGCCCGGGCAGGCCATTACCTCGATCGCATGATAGGGAGAGGTTCCATTCTTTACCTCCTCGATCAGTTTGCGGGCGTTGCCCAGTCCGTGGGCGATACCGATCTTGATGGGTGTACCATTGAAGTCGATCGTTGCGCTGCGGATGCCATCCAGACCACGCAACTCCTCGAAATCGACTTTGGGCAGCGGCTGTTTCGTATAGATCTCGTAGGCGGTTCGGCAAGCAGCCTCGATCACACCACCGGTCGTACCAAAGATCACGCCGGCTCCGGTGGATTCGCCTAATGGATTATCAAACTCACCGTCGGGAAGCTCCTCGAAATTGATGTTGGCGTAGCGGATCAAGCGCGCCAACTCACGGGTGTAGATGGAGTAGTCCACATCCGGGTTGCCATCGACGGCGTGCTCCGGACGGCTGGCCTCATATTTCTTGGCCAAGCAGGGCATGATAGATACCACCACCATCTTCTCGCGGGGGATACCCATCTTTTGGGCGAAATAGTTCTTCGCAACGGCACCGAAAATCTGTTGCGGGCTCTTCGTGGTGGAGAGGTAATCACGCAACTCCGGGTAATGCTGCTCTACGAAGCTGACCCAACCGGGGCAGCAGCTGGTCATCAACGGGATCTTGACGGATTGATCGCCCGCGAGGTATTGGCCAAGGCGTCCTAACAGTTCGGTTCCCTCCTCCATGATCGTTACATCGGCTCCAAAGTCGGTATCGAATACGTAGTCGAAGCCCAACTGACGCAGGGCGGTCACCATCTTACCAGTAACCAAAGTACCCGGCGCAAAACCGAAGTCACGCCCTAAAGCGGTACGTACGGCAGGCGCTGTCTGTGCGATGACGATCTTATCCGGATCGGCCAAAGCCTCCAATACGGGGTCTTGCGTGTTGCGTCCGCTCAAAGCGTTGACGGGGCAGACAGAGACACACTGTCCGCAATAGGAGCAGGTACTGCCGGCGATGTCACGCTCGAAGGCGGTGGAGACAGCGGCGTGGAAGCCACGGTTGACAGCCGTCAAAGCGCCTACGGTCTGGATCGTGTTACACATGGTCTCGCAACGGCGGCACATGATGCACTTATTGGGGTTGCGCACAATAGAGGGCGAACGGTCGATCTCGAACTCAGACATCTCACCCTTGTAACGAATCTGACGGATACCCAAGCTGTGCGCCAGATCTTGCAACTCACAGTGGCCGTTGCTACTACAGGTCAAGCATTCCGCCGGGTGATTGGAGAGCAACAACTCCATGACAGTCTTGCGGGCATTGATGACACGCGGGGTATGCGTATGCACTACCATCCCTTCCATACATTCCTGCTTGCAAGAGGGAGCCAGGTTACGACGTCCTTCTACCTCTACCACGCAGATGCGGCAGGCACCAGGGTTGTTCTCAAAATTAAGTTCCTCTAACTTCATATAGCAGAGCGAGGGAATATGAATGCCTATACTCTTGGCTGCCTCCAAGATGGTCGTTCCTTTGGGTACCTCCAAAGGTTTGTTATCTATGATTAATTTAACTGTTTCCATACTGAATTGCAAAATGATTAATGAACATAAACGGCTCCAAACTTACACTTCTCCAAGCAGGTACCGCAACGGATGCAGGCTTGCGTGTCGATGACATGCGGCAGCTTGCGGTCGCCCTTGATGGCTCCCACCGGACAGGTACGTGCGCACAGCGTACAGCCACGACACTTCTCGGGATTGATGAAGTATTGCGTTAAGTTGCGGCATTGATGAGCCGGGCAGCGCTTCTCCTTGACGTGTGCCAAATACTCCTCCGGGAAGTTGTCCATCGTGGAGAGCACGGGGTTGGGAGAGGTCTGTCCCAAACCGCAGAGTGCGGTATCTTTAATCACTAAGGCTAAGTTGCGTAGGCGTGTCAAATCCTCCTCTGTGCCGTTGCCATTGGTGATCTTTTGCAGGATCTCATTCAGACGCTTGTTGCCGACACGGCAAGGGGTACACTTACCGCACGACTCCTCTACCGTAAAGTCGAGGTAGAACTTAGCCATTGCTACCATACAGTCGTCCTCGTCCATCACGATCATACCTCCGGAGCCCATCATTGAGCCTGCTGCCAACAAGTTATCATAGTCGATCGGTAAATCGAGATGCTTTTCTGTTAAACAACCACCTGAGGGACCTCCCGTTTGTACGGCCTTGAACTTTTTGCCATCCTTGATACCGCCACCAATGTCGAAGATTACCTCTCGCAGAGTCGTACCCATCGGCACCTCGATCAATCCTACATTGTTCACTTTACCCGCTAAGGCAAATACCTTGGTTCCCTTGCTCTTGGCGGTACCGATGCTGCTGAACCATTGAGCGCCCTTCAGCAAGATTACCGGCACGTTGGCATAGGTCTCGACGTTGTTTACATTGGTCGGACAGCCCTTGTAACCCTTCTGGCTGGGGAAGGGCGGTTTCACAGTGGCCTCACCACGCATACCTTCCATACTGTGGATCAAAGCAGTCTCTTCACCGCAGACGAATGCACCTGCTCCATAACGAATTTCAATGTCGAAAGAGAAGTCGGTGCCAAAGATATGCTCACCCAACAAACCGCACTCTTCCGCCTGTTTGATAGCGACCTTTAAGCGGTGTACAGCCAAGGGATATTCCGCACGGATATAGACCAAACCTTTGGAAGCACCTGTGCAATAGCCGTTAATGGCCATCGCCTCGATGATAGAGTGGGGGTCACCCTCCAAGATGGAACGATCCATAAAGGCACCGGGGTCACCCTCGTCGGCGTTGCAGACCACATATTTCTGGGGAGCCTGCTCTTTGCGGGTGATTTGCCATTTCAAACCGGTGGGGAATCCGCCACCACCACGTCCACGCAAACCACTATCCATCACCTCCTTGATGACCTCTTCTGGTGTCATCTCGGTCAAGGCCTTGCCTAAAGCCTCATAACCGTCACGGGCAATGTATTCGTTGATATTCTCCGGGTCAATGAAGCCACAGTTGCGCAGGGCTATACGCAATTGCTTTTGATAGAAGCGAATATGTTTGGAGTCGGGTACTGCGCTTTTCGTCTCGGGATTGACGTAGAGCAGGTGCTCCACCTTGTGGCCATTGACGATGTGCTCTTGGATGATTTCTCCCGCATCGCTGGGTTGTACCTGAACATAGAAGGTATTGTCAGGGATAATCTTGACGATCGGTCCCTTCTCGCAGAAACCGAAGCAACCCGTACGAATCACCTTCACTTTGTCTTGCAATCCCGCTTTGATAATCGCCGCATGGAGATTCTCCATGATTTGCTCACTTTGTGAGGCACGGCAACCGGTACCACCGCAAACCAAAATCTCATACCCTTCATTGGTACAAGAAGAGGCGGAATCGGCTACTTGAACGGGCTGTTCAGGAGCGTTACTTTTCTCGCGTAAATCCAAGGAGGCTTGCATCGTTTCTCGCATCCTCCTTAGGTCATTCAATGTCTTGATCTTATTCATGGTCTTCATGGATTAAAAATGGTTGCGTAAGGAGGAGATTTCCTGTCTTAGGCATTACCATTTATTACATATTTATGCAAGCAATTTATCACTAATGCGCAAATTTAGGGATTCAGTTTGATAATTATGCAACATTTGGCAAGAAAATGCTCGGTTTCTATTACTTTTTTCTCATTTTGCCTCAATCGCGCTGGATTGGGTGATTTTTGAGAAGGGAGGAACGCTATGTGTAAGCCAGATATTACCGCCAATGATTGAGCCTCGCCCGATGGTAATACGTCCCAAAATAGAAGCATTGGAATAAATGGTAACATGGTCTTCAATGATCGGATGGCGAGGCAGATCCATTGGTAATCCCTCCTCGTCAAGCGTGAAATTCTTCGCACCTAAGGTGACTCCTTGGTACAAGCGCACATGGTTGCCAATGATGGTGGTTTGACCAATTACGACTCCAGTTCCATGATCAATGCTGAAGTATTCGCCGATTTGTGCCCCCGGATGAATGTCGATACCGGTATAGGAATGGGCCATCTCGGTAATGATGCGGGGGATGAGAGGTACTTGCAACTTGAAGAGCTCATGAGCCACTCGTTGATGCAGGAAGGCAATCATGGCCGGATAGCAGAAGATCACCTCGCTGGCGCTTTTGGCCGCCGGATCGCCATCCAAGATCGCTTTCACATCGGTCGAGAGCAGATGCTTCACATGGGGTAAACGATCCATGAAATCTAAGGCGATCGCATAGGAGCGGGCTTTGGCTTCTCCGGAGGCCTCTGCGTCGAAACAGAGTCCATTGTAGATTTGTTCTTGCAGCAGGTCATAGAGCTGCTCCAGATGGACACCAGTGTAATAGGACATAGTGCTGCGTCGTGCTTCGCCCGCTTCGCCGAAGAAGCCAGGAAACAATACGTTACGTACCAGTAGCATCACCTCTTTCAAGGTCGTGACAGAGGGTGAGGGCTTCTGATGCAGCGGGATGTAAGGATAAGCTGATCCCTCTACATCCAATAATCGCTCAACGTTTAGTTGGATGTGTGCTAAAATATCGGCTCGTTTCATGCTTAATTGTCCCAAACAGGATCATATTTTACTAATGTGTTGGATCCGGTTCCTAAGCCGATGTAAATTTTCTCGTTCAGCACAAAAATGCAGTGAAAACTTCGTTGGGCTGTGGAAAGTTGGGTTTTCTTTTCCCAAATTTTTGTTTGCGTATTGTATCGCCAAATGTATCCATCGGTATCAACTCCATATATATAATAATGGAGTGTAGTTGCTCCTAACAATCCCTTTCCTGGAAAAGAAGTCTCTTCTTGCCAACTCTCTGCTCCGTCAGTTGACGACCACAGTTTCTGGCTATAGGTAGCACTATTATAATTCCTATTGGTAATGCCTAATCCTGCGTAAAGTGTATTCTCTATACTTAATGCCACACCCCCAAATTGTGCGATAGGGAAATTAGGCCGTTCAAACCAACTGGACGAGCTGATGTCGTATGCCCAACCACCAGTAGCAATGCTATCATTTTCTGTACGTCCGCCGATGAGGTATGCAATACCATCTTGTACGCAAGAGGCTGCACGATATAATCCTTGTGGACGAGTGATTTGGTCTTCTGTTTGGATCTCCCAAAGATTAGAGAGTGTAGAATAGAAATACAGTTCATTAGTGACTCTGCCTGATTCGTCAAGTCCACCAAAAGCCCACATTCCGAAGCCTTGGCTAAACAGGATCTGTTCACTCAGTGCTTTGGGCTGTGAGCGAAGCTGCATCCATTCGTTTCGTGATCCGGCGATATATGCCCACAGTTGATTGGAATAAGTGGCTCCATTGTCACCACCTAACAAAATACCTATATTGTTGATTACCGTGAATGCGGTAGAACCTGCCATACGATGACCTCCTTCAAACTCCTCTTTCATAGCTGTAATGATATCAGGCGTTGTAAATGAGATTTCTTCTCCATATTCAGTGCCTTCTTCGTTTGTTGCGTATGTCCGTAGATAATATGTTGTACTACCACGTAATCCTTCGATTTGTCCAGAAAATAATCCTGCTCCTGATCCTAATGCTTTATGACCAATAGAATTGGTTAAGTTAACCTGTGGTTTTGTACTCCAACATACACCTGATTCTTTTACTGGAGAGACTCCTTCTGCTAAAACTTCTCCTCCGACTACGATGTAGCCGTCTTTGATTTGACTAGTACCTACAGTGTCGGTATTCAATGTTGGCAACATGCTAAGTAGGACGGTACGAATGCCAGCTCCATCTGTATAACGGGTACCTATCGAATTCGTTGCATAACCACGCACATAGTACTCCTTTTGTTGTTCCATTTTGGCTATACGTCCAATAAATGTACCTATTCCATTACCACAGACTACGGTGTCGTTCTTTTCGATAGTAGGGTATTCACTGTTACTGAAACAAAAGCCCCATTGTGTTACCGGAGAGTCTCCTTCGTTGGTAATTGCCAATTGAAAATCGGCATATTGGTAATCTATACTTACAAGCTTAAATTCTTTCTTATCTAAAAAAGGAAGCCCATCTGTTGTTGTAAATGATTCGATTTGTGCACCGTTATAAGTACCAAATTTGTTAGCGGCGTATGCGCGCAAGTAATAAGTCGTTTGAGGTTTTAATCCATTAATTGTGCAATAGAAAGAATCTGTTTCCATAGGAATCACAATCAAAGAATCTGTATCGGAGGGGGTGGCATTTGTCATCAAATAAATACCTCGTTTTTCTACTGTTGCCTCTCCAGGAGTCGTAATTACACCACCACATTCAACTTTTGTAGCAAAGATATGGGTTGGTTTTAATGTCTTAACACTGCCTAAGCCATCGGTAGTCTTGAAAGAAAGTACATCTCCAAACGCAGTGTCTATTTCATTGATAGCAAACGCTTTGATGTAATAATTGTGGTTGGGGATAAGCCCTTCAATGGTTGTCTCGAATTTGGCTTTTCGTTTGGACACAGTTTTCGATTGTTTTGCTTGGAAAACAAAATCTGCTGTGTTTCCCCAGCAGAAGCCAGACGTAGTTACAGGAGCACCATTTTCCTGCACAACTTCTCCACTTACAGACACAGTGGAGGCACTTGAACCTAAAATCTCCAATGTCTCTACGGTTGGTTTCTTTGCGTTTTTTAATCCCCCTTCTATGATTGAGTCTTCAACGCAACCATTCATTAATAGGGCGATTCCTAATACTATGCTATATATTTGGTTATATCTCATGAGAAATATAAGTTTAAAAGAAAATACCAATACCGGCATTTAAATCCATGTATTTAAAGTTGATGGTACCACAGCCTGTGCTAAGGAAGAAGTGTGAACCAAATTTAACCATGGCATCTACCTCACCTGCCACACCTTCATAAGAAGAATCTACATTTTTGCACCAAAGCTCTCGGCTCTGCTCGTATTGCTCATAGCTATGTGTTGTAAATGAGTACAGAAGCACTCGTTGTCCGTATCCAACACCGGCAGATACATAGAGCCAAGGAGCACATTTTATGACTAGACCAGCTGTTCCTGAGAAAGTGTTTTTTTTGGCTTTTTGTGAGGGCGTTAATGCGTATGACTCGTTGCTCGAACCAGAGAAATTGATGATTTCTCCTTTGTCATTGCAGAGGTCAGAATAGTCGTGGAAAGACATGTTAGTCTTAAAGCGTACGTACCATCCGATGCGGGAGCCTACGCCTCCAAAAGTCAATCCATAGGGCGCCTCGATTGAGAAGGCATAGCCAACGAAGAACTCCATGCGTTGATGAGGGGAAGTGATCGCTATCGTATCAACGATGTGTTGTTCAGGTGTGGGAGGTGCTAACAAGTTTTGCTGATAGGTTTGCCAATAAGAAGCTAATTCTTCACTTTTTGGTGTACCGATACCCTCTGTGTAATAGGTGATCAATAAAGCGATCGCATCTAAATCCTCTTCTGTCGCTTTTACGGAAAGACAATTTAGACATTTGGTCATCAAACTGCGCATAGAGGGACGCATTTGCTCATTTGATAGCCAAATAGAGGTCAGCTGGTTAATGCTATAAGAGTCGCAATCAGCTACACCTTCTTCGTACCACATTTTTGCATCGCTATAATCTTGTCTTTTCATCGCCTCGTCTCCCTTTCGGTTGTACTCCGTACGTTGTTGTGACCAAAGTGCAAAAGGAAAAAAGATGCAGATAAGTCCTATCCAAATTCTTCTCATTACTAGATTGTTATTCATTCTGTTAATAATAGCTCAAGCCTTCTCCTACTAATATGCCCTCCGTGTTATATATGTCGAACAGATTATCCGGTCGTTCGAAAGCACGGCCCTGCTCTGCAATACCTACGCTAATGTATTTGCAGGGAATACGTTCTTCACCCTTCGTATCAATTGCTCCATATTTATTATTCGCTTTTTTTCGAACGATCTTGTATCGACCAAAAGCCATTTTCTCTTCATATTGTGCTAATCTGTCGGTTATTTGTTTTTGTTCGGCTTGTTCATCGCATTGGATGAGTAACCGTACAACCTCCTCTGTCAGTTTAGTCTCTTTTGCTTGGGTTAAATCTGTTTTTGCGCCGGCAAAATCTGCTTTCGCTAATTTCTCCTTACCCGATTGTAACAATGTTTGGTATTGATTCTCCACATTTATAGATGGCTGAATAGGCTTGCTGTCTAACGGCTTGGAGGGGGGAGTTGCCTGTTGTTTTTCTTCCTGTTGTGAAAGCGTATTCACTGTCGAAGAAGGGGTGGAGATTTCTGCCTCTTGGGTGTGAGGAACAGATTCCTTATCTATGGACTCACCTTTCACATCTTCCTCTTCTGCTTGTATTTGCACCTCTTTTTTAGAGATGGTTGATAGGGATTCTGAGGAAATGTTCCCTTCTTGTAAAGAGGTGGATTTGTCGTTAATCTCCGTATGCTCACGTTGCCAGAAAATTGTGAAAGCTGCACTAACTAATGCTACGAACCCAATCAGCATAGCCGTGATTCGTTTGATGCGAGAAGGATTGGCTGATTGAGCCGATATTTGCTTCTCTTGGGATTGTGCGGAAGGTGTGGCAACCATTGTCTCTTCCCCATCCAATGGGAGGGAAAATTGACTGTTCCCTTGATAGACAAGGGTCGTCTCCTCTTCTGTGGGCGAAGTGGTAGCTGACGCTGCGGGAAGCAGGGGATTGAATGTTGTCTGAGGTAACTTGCTCAAGAGCTCTTTGATAGACGCATACCGATCTGTAGGGATGATTTGCATGGCTCTTAGGATCACTGCCTCCGTTTGCTCGCTAATTGCCGGATTCAATTCACGAGGGCGTTTGAGTGGACGAGTTGCCCGCAGGATTGATTCCGTGGGGATTTTGCCTGTGAGCAAGTTGTAGATAGTTGCACCTAATGAATAGATGTCCGGACTAGGAGAGAACTGCTGTATGCCCTCATTGTCATACTGCTCGATAGCTGCAAAACCCTTAGAAAGGGTGAGCATAGTTGTGCTTGTTTCCTCTTGCTCAATATCATATCGTTTCGATACGCCAAAATCAATCAAGCGGGCGTTACCGTTTTTGTCGATCAAGATGTTGCTGGGTTTGATATCAAGATGAAGGATGTTTTTCTCATGAACAAACTGTAATGCTTCACCGATTTGACGGATATAATACAATACTTGATTCTCAGGTAAAATTCCCTCTTTCTCCAAAAGAGACTTGAGTGAATAGCCGTCGATATACTCCATGGCTATATAGGCTGTGTTATGTTCCTCAAAAACTTCTAACACATTGACTATATAGGGGTGGTGTACTTCTGAGAGGATACGTGCCTCTTTGATCAGTTTTTCTTTGAATTTATCGAAGAGCTGTTTGCCTGTCTCTGAATGGACACGCACAGCTAACGTGTCAGGGTCACGATAGCAATAATCTTTGAAAAAATACTCTTTGATGCAAATGGGTACTTCTGTCTTAACGGTGCCTAACGGCCCTTTTACTTCCGTGAACCAGATACCCTTATAGGTTATACCAAACCCACCTTGCCCAACTACATGGGTAAGCCTATATTTCCCATTTTGAAGAAGATGTTCGTTTGGCAAATTCATACTTCGTTGTATTTAACTTCTGTTTTAATCTGCCAAAGATAATTCTTTTAAGCTAAAGAGTAAAGAAAAGAAAGAAGATTTTGTTTTAAACGTGTTGTCCCTTCTGTTTTTCGTAAGGGTATTAAATAGAAAGAGTAGTTGTCACGTGTCTTGCCTTCACAAATTTCCAATAGATTCTCTTTGATTTCTATAGGATTATGTGCATTGCTGAATAATTGTAGGAGTTGCTTGTCATCCATACGCTCCAATGCGCCGTCGCTGCATAAAAAGAGCCAGTCTCCGGTTTGAATATCCTGCCATTGAATGACTTCGGCCTCAGTAGGAATATGACTTCCTTGGATAGCCCGCAGAATAAGATTGCGTTGAGGATGGATCCGAGCTTCAGCGGGAGTGATACGCCCCAAACGCACCAAAGAATTCACTAATGAATGATCTTCTGAACGATAAAGTGCTTTCCCTTTGCGGATATAATATATCCGGCTATCGCCAATGTGGGCTAAAGTTAAACTCTTTTTACCTATGTAGGCCAACGTCAAGGTAGTGGCCATGCCTGTTGCTTCTGGATGTTCTTGTAAATAGGAGTCAAAGCGTGTCTCTGTGTAATGAACAGCTTGTTGGATAAACTCGACAGAAGGATCCTCGTTCCCTAAAAAGGTGGTGAAATAAGTTTGTAAGGCGTCACATGCCAATGCGCTTGCTATCTCGCCACGCTCTGCGCCTCCGACTCCATCGCACACTAGAAAGAGTCGCTGACTACTTTCTGTATATTCTGACGATGGATAGATGCAATCCTCATTGTTTGCTCTACCACCCTTTTCACAAACTGCACAAGGCTTACCAATCGTTATCATCACAAACCAGCATTTAATCATTAAAACGGATCACGGTATGTCCTAAGATAATTTCATCGTTATCATTGAGGACAACCACCTCTCCGTCTCCCAGGTAATTGTTATTATACAACGTATGATTTTTGCTGTTATTGTCAGAAAGATAATGTTTATAGCCTCCTTTGCCATCTTTTTTTACTTCAATGACAGCATGCTCTCGACTCATTGTTCGATCACCTGTCTGAATGGGGAGAGAGGCTTTGGATGCATTTGATTTACGTCCGATTATGAGCGTCCCTTCATGCAAGGAGAGATGCTGCTCTGGTGTATTCTCATCAGGTAATACAGTCAATCGCCCTATATCTGTCTTCAAAGGGTGAATCAAAATGGTGTCAGGATCATTGTTTCCTTCTCTGTTGCCAGCTGAGAGCAAAGATATCGGAATAGCCCCTTTGCACTTGGGGCATTTGAAAGAGGTAAGACCGAGGGGAATCTTCCCCTCGTCCACCTTCAATCCAATTAGGCAATGTGGACATTTAATGGCTATCATACGATAAACGTAATGTCAGCGTCATACATGTCCGTTGCAGTCATGTCCAACGTATCAACGTCGGAAAGCATTACCGTATCGTCAGCCAATGTGATAAAATCCTGATGATCAACTTCTACAAAGTCCATGTCTTCAACAATGATCGCTTCGCTTAAATCTACATCCAGATTATCCACATCAACGAGCACGGCATCTGCGGGCATGGCATCATTGCCATCTAACGTCACAAATGTGTACTCTTCTTCTTGCATAACCCTTGCTTTTAAATGTTTAAACTAATTGAATCCGCAACAAAAGTAGTAAATGCTGTGGATTATGCTATCGAAGAGGAAACCTTGCAATCCAACGTCAGAATTTACTGTACAAACAGATAGGTTTTAATGAACAAGCGTTCATTTGTCTGCGTCTTTTGCCCATTTTGCTTGACAAGAGGAGATCGGGCACTTTTTTCGATTGAGCAATGACTCCCATGGTATCTCTCCCAAGAAAGTCCCGCATTTCGGGCAGACATAATCAATCTTGAATTGGTTGGCTAATGCCTGTAGCAGCATTGGGATCTTAGAGGCCTGTTTGGCTCCTAAATAGATGCCAACTGTTGGTGCTACAATCGTAATGAGCAGGCTCAAAATTAATAATGTCGAGTTTCCTTTGCCTAAGAAGCCAACAACAACACCGATCACACCTGGTAATGCGAAAGGTAGAGATTGCATCAAACGTGTTTTGAATTGGTTGGATGATTGAATTCGCACCTTCTCTTGGATGTAATGATCATAGACTACTTTCAGTTGAGCAAACTCTTCGCTATAATCGTTCCCGGCCTTTAGTAGATCGGAGAGCGTTAGTGTATATCGCTCTCCTAAACGAATTCGGTCACTCTTCGAGATGCGTTTACGAACTACCTGTGCCTCATTCACAAAAGTCCCATTGGTTGATTCCAGATCTTCCAATAACCAATTGCCGTCTGGCTCAGAGACTAGACGAGCATGATGCCGACTAACTTGCGAATCATCAGCAACGTAATCATTGTCGTTGGCTTTGCCTATAGTAATGATCATTACGTTTTCTCCTTATTTGGATTCACCATCTGTTGAGGCTTTTCCCATCTCTTTCTCCAAAGTCTCTTTCAGCACTTTCAATGGATCTTTTGAGATGACTACCTCTTTAGCTTTACCCTCTTCGGTCAGCAGTAGCAGGCGTTGTTTAGGAAGATTAATTTGCAAGATATGGTTTTTGTTGATGATATGGCTCTTACCTACACGCATCAAAATCTTCCCGACACCTTCTACCTGCTTGCCCAAAATCTCCTCAATTTTACCAATGTTGATTGCGAACGTAAATTGGATTCCACTGGAAAGCAGTAACTTTGTGTAGTTTCGATCTGCTTCAAAATAAAGAATTTGTCCAATTCGGATTCTAAGTAATTCGTCCCTGGTTTTTATGATTAGATATCTATCCATTTTTTGGTAGTGTTTTGCAAATAGTCTCTTTTTACAGTTGCAAAGGTACGTTCTTTTGTGTCTCAATCCTAATTTTGTGGATAGAAATTATTTTATGGGTAAAAACAAACCCCTCAGGATAAATCTCTGAAGGGTTTGACTCTAAAATTAGGTATTTGTGGCTTATTCTACTAATCCGGCCTCTTTGAGCATGTCAATGAAACGAGTGATATCTGTTAAGCTATCAGCGTCGGGGAACTGTGCGTCTTGCATTTTCTTTATGTCTAAAATGCTAAGTTTACCAGAAGTGGTTAGCTTTGCGATGTCATCACTATGCGCAAGAGATAGTCGAGCACTTCCTCCGTTGATTAACTGATATTTGGCGATCAATTCTTTTGGAATATTGCGCAGTACGCCATAGCCTGTCTCCTTAACTTTGGCTGTTGCATGTGGAAAGACCTTCGCTGCTGCTTTTTCCTCTGCAGTCAGTTCCACTCGCTTAGGTGCGGTGATGCCCAACAGGGTTGCACGAGCCTTCATAGCTGCGTCAATCTCTTTGCTGTTGCTCTGCGCCTTCTCGTTTATAAGTGATTGTAACGTGGCAATATGTGCTTTCAAGACCGTGCTGTTTGGAGCTAATTCCAGCACACTTTCCAGTGTGGCCTGTTCGTTGAGCAATAGAGCATCTTGATCAAAATGTGCCTTCTTATAGGCGGCTGGTAGTTGATTTGCAGCTGCCTGTGCTAAAGCAGAGAGATCTTCTGCGGCTTTCAATGAAAGACGTTTGGTTGAGCCGGCAGATACCTCGCTGGCAATAGCTAAGGCCACTTGCTCGTCAGCAGCTGCGATGGTGTATGCTGTAGCAGCTGCCAGGACAATGGCACGATGCAACTGTGTCGGGTCGCAAATAGAAGGGCGGTCACCAGAGGTGTGGTAATAATTGTCTGGCCAGGTGATCATGATCACGGCTGGTACCTGTACACCCCAATCGTTCAACACTTCATGATCGGAAGCGCCATAGTGGGCGTTGATTGCATAGTAGAAAGGATCTTGTGAGCCGGTTAAACTATAGACCGGCTTTAAAGCTTCGGGGCGTCCTACGCCGGTAGCAACAAATGATTTATTGGTCGCACCCATATAGTGGTAGAATGATTCTGCTACGTCATTCAAGTAGTGGGGGTTACCCATTGTTGTGCGATGTAGGCAATAGTAAGAGCCACTCTTGCTGAGCCATAGGCCGACCATATCTAAGTTAATACCGCAGAGCGTGCGATTCAGGATCTCTTTGTGCTGCGTAGCCCAAGGGATGGAACCTTGAAACTCAGGAACCCAAAGAAAGCGCAGGCTTCGTTTTGGGCGGGGTAGTCGGCCGCTCTCGAACAGTTCATTCAAGGTGCGTGCTACCTCTATCAGGGCTGCTGCCCCTGAGATGTTATCGTTGGCTCCTAACTTTACATAACCTTCAAACAGATGTGCAGTGAAGATTACCTCCTCGGCATTTGGATCTGTACCGGGGATGACGCAAGTGGGTACCTCTAAATCTGTATCCTCCTCAATCGTTTCAACTTTGGCATGTACAGTGATTTTCTCACCCTTGAGCAGACGATCTCGCAAAGCGTATCCATCTCTTGGAGTCAAGTTGAAACAGAATGTGGGGTTCTCGCTGCGGATGCCACTGTTCGGGATTTGGAGCGGATCAATCAAAGGGCGAGGTCCATAGAAGCTGATCACGCCCAGGGCACCGGCAGCAACAGCCTTATCGTGTACACGTGAAGCGGCAGCTTCCGTCACGGCGATCTTCCCTTTCAGATCAACAGCGGCCAGCTCATGTGCCTCTCCTCGGCCAATCCAGGCTAATTGAGCGGTCACGTCTGCGCTTTTGCTCCCTTGTCCCAAAATGGCGGCTAAATCTTGATAGTCTGCTATCTTGACTTGTTTGGGAGAGACTTCCCAAAGCGAGGCACTCACACCATCCCATGTCTTTGTCTTGCCTACCTCCTCGATGGTGGCATTAGCGATGCCGAAACGCTTCAACTGAGCCACTACATATTCCGACTCCATGAAATGTCCTTGGTAGTCGGCGTGTTGACGATCTCGCTCATAGGGAGCAATGTCCATAATGTAATTGAAGGCACGATCGCCCGATGATTCACCGACCAGTTGGTCGTAATAGGCCTCTGGAAGCAGGCAATGATTGAAGGGGGTCGTGTAATTCTGACCCGAGGCAATCGTGGAGAGACAAGCTGCTCCGACGATGCACGCATGTTTGAATAGTTTCATACTCTTGTTATTTGTTTAATCATATAATGTCATCATCATCTTCTATACCCTAAAAACAGAGCAGGTAGAGTGCGCACAGCACCAAGGCGATAGCAGAGAAATGATCGACTTGTCGACCATAACGCAGGAAGAAATTGCGCATCACATCTCCAGCCATCAGCCAAGTCAGGTTGGCACCTGGGCCTGCTATCAGCAGCCAGGCGGCCGCCTCAAAGAGGTCCTCCAGCCGATCGGAGTAGGGCAGGACGAAAGTACTGAACACCGTGAGATCGAACAGCAGCATCTTAGCATTCGTAAGTTGTACCAACATACCGCTTACAAAACCACACTCTCTCGATTTAGCGGTCTTATTGGCTCCACCGCTTCGCCAGATCCAATAAGCTAAATAAAAAATGTAGGCAGCACCTAACACTTTCATATAACCTACATAAGAGCCAAAAGCTACTCCTAATAAGTGAGTAAGCAGAGCCATGGCAGAGACAGCGATGGAAAAACCTACCAACATACCTAACCACATCACCAACGAAATCTTACGACCGTGGCGTAACGACATAGTTAATGCATAAATATTGGCAGGACCTGGGGTGAACCCGACAAGCAGGATCTGCAAGAGAAGTGTAGGCAGGTGTTCGTTCATGCGTTCAATGCTACTTATTCACACCGCGAACTTACATAATAATTGGAAAGATAAAGGTGAATATTCCAAAAAACATGCGTAACGGTGTAGAATGCCTACGGATGCGACCCTATCCGTAGGCATTAGATATAATCAGGAACGATCTGTTTACCATTTTGCTTCGATGGTGGCTCCGGGGAAATAATGGGTGAGGATGGCATCGTAAGTATATCCTTTTGCACCCATTACGGCTGCACCGATTTGACAGAGTCCTACGCCGTGTCCCCATCCTGCGCCAGTGAGTATGAAGCAAGTAGGCACACCGTTGGCTGATAGTTCTTTATCTACTACAAACGCTGAGCTGTAAAGGTGAGACTCAGAGAGTGTCCGACGAATCTCCAGCTCTTTGCCAATGATGAGGCTGCGCTGGCTCCCTATAATCTTTAAGCGCACGATACGTCCTGATCCACCTCTCTCCAAGGGAACCAGATCGAGGATTTGTCCGAAGTCGATACCCGATTTCCGGTGGATCAGCTCTGCTAACTCCTCCTGTGTATAAATTACTTGCCAACGATAAAAATCCGTCGTTTCTTGGTCATAGTTGTTGAGCACTTGACTGAGAATTGCCTTATCCGTCGTGTGGCAGAAAGCGGAAGGTGCTGTCCTGATCCATTTTTGGGCTTCCTCTTCGTTAGTGAGGTCGGGGTGCTCCTTTTCGGGTGCATCTCGCAAGACCGCTAAGTAGGGATGGTCAATCGGTTCCCAGCAGTTCTCAAAACGTTCGGTCACTCCTCCGCAACACTTCGAGAAGCGAGCATCGCAGATGACGCCGTCGTAGAGCAAGACTTCACCCCGTGTTTCCTGGATAGCTTCCTTTACGACCGGATTGGTTTCTCGGGTGATCCCTTGGTAACGCTGGCAGTGATCATCGGCACAGACATCGAACAGCACGTGATCTTCTCGGTCGTACCAACGAATCAGTTGCTCCTCATCTTGCTGGCAACTGGTATAGGTTTTTTCACCTTTGGCCAATTGTTGGTTTTTCTCGATCTGAGCTAAGAGCCAGCTACGGGAGATGACGGCGTGTGCTTTCAACAGTTGCTTGGAGGCGTTAGCGCTCATCTCAGATGAGATAACACTGGTTAGATACTCCTCGGCGTCAATCTGGTTGATGGCAACGATTCCCTCCTCAGTTACGGCCAGGTTGAGTGCTCCCCGGAATCGTTGGTCTTCCCGGCGTTGCCAATGAAAGTCCACACCAATTGTCACTGCTTTTAGATCGAAAGAGCAGCTCTTCTTATCAGTTGGCTCGAAAAAGAGATCTTCGTAGAGCTTTCCGTTGAACAGGATCTTGCCGTTGGTCCAGATAGCACGTTGCTCCCCTTGCAACTCTTCTCCCGTCTCCGTTTCAATGTAGGAGCCGTTGAGCACAAAAAGGATAGATTTTTGGGTCATGATACCCACGTTGACCATGGGTGTATGGGATTTTTTCTGTTTCTCTGTCATCATTTTTCTTTTTTTGCATGTAAGGAGTTAAACGTAAGATAGGTGATCAGTGCGATATACATCAGGATGGCTACCCCTTCCGCTCCCCGGCTGGTGGCCCACTCCTCATTCAGAAGGTTGATGCCGCCGAAGCGCAATGCCGCACTGACAACTCCCATCAAGGCACCGCCGGCGATAAAACCGGAGGCTAACAGCGTACCCTTCTCCAAACGGGCCGTGTTGATGCTTTGGTCTTTGCTGCGGCTGCCAACATACCAGCTGATGGCACCGCCGATCAAGAGCGGAGTATTGAGGTCGAGCGGGATAAACATACCCAGTGCGAAGGCCAAGGCTGGTACTTTGCAGAAATTAAGGACAATGGCTAATACCGCACCAATGCCGTAAAGAATCCACGGTGCGCCCGCTCCACTCATCAAGGGCTCAATAACGGCAGCCATAGCGTTGGCTTGGGGTGCGGCTAATTGGCCAGTCGTGAAACCGTAGGTTTGGTTTAGGATCAAGATCACACCTCCTACCGTAGCTGCTGATACTAAGGTGCCCAAGAACTTCCACGTTTGCTGTTTGGCAGGGGTGCTGCCTAACCAATAACCAATTTTTAAGTCAGTGATGAAACCTCCGGCCATAGAAAGCGCCGTGCAGACCACACCGCCGATGATAAGTGCAGAGACCATTCCGGCCGCACCTTTTAAACCAACCGTCACCATGATGATGGAGGCGAGGATCAGGGTCATCAATGTCATGCCGGAAACTGGATTGGTGCCCACGATAGCGATGGCGTTGGCGGCCACTGTCGTGAAGAGGAAGGCTATCACACCCACCAGTAACAGACCGATTACGGCATGGAACCAATTATGGAGCACACCGAACTGGAAGAAGAGGAAGGTGACGATCAGCGCAGCGATGATGCCAAAGGTGATCACTTTCATGGAGAGGTCTTTCTGGGTGCGCAGCGTGGTGGCTGTGGTAGCCTCACCCTTGCCTTTCAGCTCTTTGGCTGCTAAGCCCACAGCTCCTTTGATGATTCCCCATGACTTGATGATGCCGATTACACCAGCGGTTGCGATGCCTCCGATACCGATATGGCGGGCGTAGGTGGTGAACAATTGCTCGGGGCTCATGCTGCCCACTGTGGCCGTGATAGCGCTGTTGCCCAGGGTGAGCACCTCATCGCCAAAAAAGAGGGAGAGGAGTGGCAGGATAATGAGCCATACCAAGAAGGAGCCTGCGCAAATGATCAGGGAGTATTTCAATCCGATGATATAACCTAAGCCCAACACAGCGGCACCTGTATTGACTTTGAATACTAATTTCGCCTTGTCGGCCAAGAGAGAACCTGCCTCAACCACCCGGGTGCTGATCGTCTCACCCCACCAACCGAAGGAGGCCACGATGAAGTCATAGAGCCCACCAATCAATCCAGCGAAAATCAAAGGCTTGGCTTGGTTGCCTCCCTTCTCGCCCGATACCAATACTTGTGTGGTGGCTGTCGCTTCGGGGAAGGGGTATTTGCCGTGCATATCGGAGACGAAATATTTACGGAAAGGGATCAGCAGCAAGATGCCGATGATGCCACCCAGCAGGGAGCTCATGAACACCTCGAAGAAATTCACGGTGATCTCCGGGTATTTGTCTTGCAGGATGTAGAGTGCCGGGAGCGTGAAGATAGCCCCAGCCACGATCACGCCACTGCTGGCACCAATGGATTGGACCATGACATTCTCGCCCAAGGCGTTCTTGCGTTTGAAGGCGCTGGATAGCCCGACGGCGATGATGGCGATAGGGATAGCAGCCTCAAACACCTGGCCCACTTTCAGCCCTAAGTAAGCGGCGGCCGCACTGAATACAACCGCCATCAGTAAGCCCCAGAGCACCGACCAGGGTGTCACCTCTGGGTATTGTTGGTTGGGCGACATGAGGGGCTCGTAGTGTTCTCCCTCTTTCAGTTCTCGGTAGGCGTTTTCGGGAAGCCCGTTTGCCTTTTCTTCATTTTCTGCTTTCACGATATTAAAATGTTAGTTGTTAATCTTGAGCTATGCCCGGAAGGCCGGGTGAACGGTGACAAATGTACACTTTTTGGTTGATAATCGCAAGGGGATTCCTCTTTTTGGTTTTATAATTGCGCCTTTTCTTATATATTTGCGTTCCTAAAATAATGAAGACGGAATGAATCAACGATATCCTTCCACGCTGCTGGAGCATGCGGTGAATGAGTTGGCCTCCCTGCCCGGAATTGGTAGGAAGACGGCTTTGCGGTTAGCACTCTATATGTTACGTCGAGATTTAGGCTATACAGAGCGCTTCTCGACCGCTCTCTTGACCCTGCGTCGGGAGGTGAAGTATTGCCAGGTTTGCCACAACCTGTGCGATGAGGAGGTTTGTCCTATTTGCGCCAATCCAGCGCGTGATCATTCGTTGGTCTGCGTAGTGGAGAATGTCAAGGAGGTGATGGCCATTGAGAACACCGGCCAGTTCAAGGGAGTCTATCATGTCTTGGGCGGTATTATCTCCCCGATGGAGGGGATCGGGCCTAACGATTTGGAGATTGATAGTCTCGTGAAGCGAGTCGCTGAGGGAGAGGTGAAGGAGGTGATCTTGGCCTTGAGCACGACGATGGAGGGAGATACGACCAACTTTTTCCTCTATCGTAAACTCTCTCCATTGGGTGTGCGGATCAGTGTGATCGCACGAGGTGTGGCGATTGGCGACGAGATCGAGTATGCCGATGAGGTGACGTTGGGGCGCTCGATCGTGGATCGTACGGAGTTCACTTTGAAAGGGTAGGGCGATAGGGTTATCAAATCTATAGATATTAATAAGGTATAAAGCATGGGTTACGACGAGATAAAATTATCCATTGTCATTGTCAATTATAATGTGAAGTATTTTTTGGAGCAATGCCTCTATTCGGTGCGGGCAGCTACGACCAATTTGGATGCGGAGGTGTTTGTGGTGGATAACCATTCCACTGACGATTCGTTGGCCTACCTGAAACCACGCTTCCCCGAGGTGATCTTTATCGAGAATGCGGAGAATGTGGGCTTCGCGAAGGCCAACAACCAAGCCATCCGGCGAGCAAGGGGTCAGTATGTGCTGCTGCTCAACCCCGACACGGTGGTGGGTGAGGATAGCCTGCGCAGTCTTTGCTATCAGATGGACGAGGATGAGACGATCGGTGCCTTGGGGGTGAAGATGCTCAACGCCGAGGGCCATTTCTTGGCGGAGAGCAAGCGCTCTTTCCCAACCCCCTGGGTCTCTTTCTGCAAGCTGTTTGGCTTGGCGAAACTCTTCCCCTACAGCCCTCTCTTCGCCCGCTACAGTTTGCCCTATCTGAATCCCGACAAGCCACATCGGGTGGAGGTGTTGGCCGGAGCCTTCATGCTTATGCGTCATGAGGCACTGGATAAGGCCGGGTTGCTCGACGAGTCCTTCTTCATGTATGGCGAGGACATCGACCTCTCTTACCGCATCGTGCAGGCGGGCTATAAGAATCTTTATTATCCGGAGCGGTTGCTTCACTACAAAGGAGAGAGTGCCAAGCAGGATGACCGGCGTTACATCGAAGCCTTCTATGGGGCGATGTTGATCTTCTATCAGAAGTATTATCCCAACTCCAGTGGACTGCTGCGAGGGCTGATCCGGTTGGCCGTACGCCTGAAGGCGCTCACCGCCTCTGGCGCCTCCAAGCAGAAGAAAAAGGGATTGCCCCATCACCGTTTGCTGGTGATCAGCGAGGCCGATCATTTCGAGCAGGTGAAGATGGCTTGTGGGGAGGCGATGCCTACGCTGGAGCGGGCTAATCTGTGGGACCTCGACGAGGAGCGGGTGATGAATGCGATCTGCCGACGCAACCAGATGAAGGGCTTCACCGACTATGTCTTCTGCTACCCCGATGTCCGTTTCGAGCAGATGCTCCTCTTTATGGACACGCTGAAAAGTCATCGAGTTTCTTATCATATCTTTAACACCAAAAGCGGGCGGTTAGTCTCGGCCGGACAGTTATGACGGGCTATCTATCGGATGAGGAGATCCGGCTTCGCGCCTTGGAGCCGGAGGACTTGGAGGTGCTCTATCGCTGGGAGAACGATAGCACCCTCTGGGAGGTGGGCAACACGTTGGCTCCCTTCTCCCGTTATGCCTTGAAGCGCTATATCGCCGAGAGCCACCAATCCTTCTACGAGGTGCATCAGCTGCGTCTGATCATTGAGTTGGTGGCAGAGAGAAGGGCGATCGGCATTGTCGATCTGTTCGATTTCGACCCCCATGCCAATCGGGCGGCCTGTGGCATCTTGCTCGATCCCGACGAGCAGGGGAGGGGCTGGGCCACCCGTGCCCTGCGCCTATTGATCGGCTATGCGTTTCATCGCCTGGCCCTGCACCAGCTGTATGCGCATGTGCCCGAGGCCAATCAGCCCAGTATGCGCCTCTTCGTGCGCTGCGGCTTCCAGCCGACGGGCTGCCTGAAAGAATGGATCCGGGTGGCAAGCGGCTTCGCGGATGTGCGGGTGATGCAGCTGCTTGCCCGGCCCTAAGCGCAAAAAAAGAGGCAGCCGTTTGGGCCGCCTCTTCCGCTATACTGACTCGTAAAAGAGATTATTGGTTCATCTCCTTCTCGATTGCCTCAAACTTGTCGCCCATGTTGAGGTTGTAGTAGATACCTCTCAAAGCGATCATGTAGTCGCGCTCGTCCGGCTTAGCCTGGTGTGCCTTCTCGAAGTAGGGCAATGCCTTCTGGAACAACTCCTTCGCCTTGTTCAACTCCTCTTGATACTGCTTCGCGTCGTTGATCATGTTAGCCTCGCCCTGCTTGTTGACTGCCTGGTTGTAGTAAACACGACCCAAGTTAGAGATTGACTCGATGTAGTCCGGGTTGATAGAGAGGGCTTTCTGGAAGTACTCCTCAGCCTTGGCGTAATCCTTCAAACCTGTCTCATACACGCGGCCCATCACGTCGTAGAGCTGCGGGTTGTTCTGATCCTTGGCGATAGCCTGGTTGAGGTAGCTGATTGCCTCGTCGTTGCGGTTTGAATAGATGTAGTTGTTGATCAAGCTCAACAGGTAGTACGGCTCCTCGGGGAACAGCTGCATACCCTCTTTCAAGGTGTTCTCCAAACCTACAGAGTCCTTTGCCTGCTCATACTCGTAGCAGAGATATTGATAGATATCGTTGCGACGGTAATCCGTGCCCTTCGCGCGTTGCAGCGCAGCCACAGCCTTCTCGTGGTTGTTGATCTGCGTAGCGGCTACGGCAGCATAGAACTGAACGGTCATGAAGTTAGAGTCGCGTTCTGCTGTCGGCGTGCCCTTGAACATATCCAGATCAGAGATCTCCAAGTACTGCTCGAAGAAGTCGGATGCCTTCTGATAGTCCTTCTGGTCGAAATAGTAAGCACCACCATTGATGTAATACACGTGGTTAGCGCCCAGGATGCCCTTGATGTCTTTCGTGAAACGGGGTTTCACCTTGCCCTTCTCGTTGGGCTGCTGATCCAGCTCGTAGGCCTTCTTGAAGTAGGGCAGGATAGCGCCCAATGCCTCATACATCTTTGCCTCGTCGGGCTGCTGGCCGAGCATCTGCTTCGTGCGCTCGTTGCTGAACTGCTGATCCTCAACGAAACCGGCTACATACCAAGTCTTGGCGTCGTTTTTCGTCTCAGCGTTGTCCAGCGCGCCCTTGATCAGAGAGCGGGCCTCGGCATAGTCCGCATTCTGGCTTTTTGCGATCGACTGCGCTTGGTTGACTGCGCTTTTCTGCGCGAATGCAGCGGTAGCCGCGGCGCAGAGTGCCATTGATAACAATACTTTTTTCATCGTCTTTCCTTTTTTGAAATTAATACTATAATATGCTCTGTCAATAGTTTATTCGCTATGCCTGCTCATCCGGCTGCCCCTCGGGTTGGCCCTCCGGGTTCTCCACCTGCTCCTCCTCGCTCTCCGAGAGCACCTTGCAGACGGAGGCGATCTCGTCGTTGCGCTTCTCTAAGTTGATCAGGCGCACGCCCTGCGTAGCCCGTCCGATCACGTTCAGATCGGCCACGTTGAGGCGGATCGTGATGCCCGACTTGTTGATGATCATCAAGTCGTTCTCGTCGGTGACGTTCTTGATCGCCACGAGCTTGCCCGTCTTCTCGGTGATGTTGATGGTCTTCACGCCCTTGCCGCCTCGGTTGGTGATGCGGTAGTCGTCGATCGACGAGCGCTTGCCATAGCCCTGCTCCGAAACGACCAGCACGGTCTCCTTCTCCTTGTCCTTGATGCAGATCATGCCTACCACCTCGTCTGAGCCGTCCTCGTCGAGCGTCATGCCACGCACGCCGGTGGCGGTACGTCCCATCTCACGCACGGTGCTCTCGTGGAAGCGGATCGCCCGCCCGTTGCGGTTGGCGATGATCACCTCGTTGTCGCCGTTGGTCATGCAGACCTGGATCAATCCATCGTCCTCACGCAGCGAGATGGCGTTCACGCCGTCTCGGCGAGGCCGTGAGTAGGCCTCTAACAGCGTCTTCTTGATGATGCCTCGCTTGGTGCAGAAGAGCAGGTAGTGCGAGTTGATGAACTCCGTGTCTCTCGTCAGGTTCTTCACGCGGATAAAGGCCTGGATCTTGTCGTCCGCCTCGATGTTGAGCAGGTTCTGGATGGCGCGCCCCTTGGCGTTCTTCGCCCCCTCGGGAATCTCATACACCTTCAGCCAGTAGCAGCGCCCCTTCGCGGTGAAGAAGAGCAGCGTGGCATGCATGGAGGCGGGGTAGATATATTCCACGAAGTCCTCGTCGCGGGTCTCCGATCCCTTGGCGCCTACGCCCCCTCGGCCCTGCGCACGGAACTCGCTGAGCGGTGTCCGCTTGATGTAGCCCATGTGCGAGAGGGTGATGATCATCTCGTCGTCGGCATAGAAATCCTCCGGGTTCAGCTCCTCCGAGGCATAGACGATGTCGGTCTTGCGCTCGTCGCCCCATTTGGCCTTGATCTCCAGCAGCTCGTCTTTGATTACCTTCATGCAAAGATCGTCGTTGGATAAGATTTCCTTCAAGTAGTTGATCAACTTCTCGATCTCCTCATACTCGGCGCGCAGCTTGTCTTGCTCCAGCCCTGTCAGCTGGCGCAGGCGCATCTCCACGATGGCCCGGGCCTGGACGTCGGAGAGCGAGAAGCGCTCCTTCAGCCGATCGATAGCCTCCTGCGGGCTCTTGGATGCCTTGATGATGGCGATCACCTCGTCGATGTTGTCGGAGGCGATGATCAATCCCTCCAGGATGTGGGCCCGCTCCTCCGCCTTGCGCAGGTCGAACTTCGTGCGGCGAATCACCACCTCGTGGCGATGATCCACGAATGCCTTGATCAAATCCTTCAGGTTGAGCAGCTTGGGCCGCCCGTCCACCAAGGCGATATTGTTGACGCTGAACGATGACTGCAGCGCCGTCATTTTATACAGTTTGTTGAGCACCACGCTGGCGTTGGCGTCGCGCTTCACATCGACGACGATGCGCATACCCTGGCGGTCGGTCTCGTCGTTGACGTTGGAGATGCCCTCTAATCGCTTCTCGTTCACTAAGTTGGCGATGTCTTTGATCAGCTCCGCCTTGTTCACGCCATAGGGGATCTCGCTGATCACGATCTTCTCGTGGCTGTTTTCCACCTCGATCTCCGCCTTGCCCCGGATCACGATGCGCCCGCGACCGGTCTCGAAGGCCTCTTTCACGCCCCCGTAGCCATAGATCGTGCCTCCCGTCGGGAAGTCGGGGGCCTTGATGAACTGCATCAGCCCCGTCACGTCGATATCGCCCTTGGTGTCGATGTAGGCCACGCAGCCGTCGAGCACCTCGCTCAGGTTGTGGGTCGGCATATTGGTCGCCATGCCGACGGCGATACCCGAGGCTCCGTTCACCAGCAGGTTCGGGATGCGGGTAGGCAGCACGGTCGGCTCCTTCAACGTATCATCAAAGTTCAATTGGAAGTCAACGGTCTCCTTGTCGATGTCGCGCAGCATCTCCTCGGCCAGCTTGCTCAGGCGCGCCTCAGTGTAACGCATCGCTGCGGGGCTGTCGCCATCCACGGAGCCGAAGTTTCCTTGTCCATCCACCAAGCAATAACGCATGGCCCACTTTTGCGCCATACGCACCATGGCGAAATAGACAGAAGAGTCGCCGTGCGGGTGGTACTTACCGAGCACCTCGCCGACGATTCTCGCAGACTTTTTATAAGGTTTGTCGGAGGTATTACCCAGTTCGTTCATACCGAATAATATGCGGCGATGAACCGGCTTAAAACCATCCCTAACATCGGGAAGGGCACGAGAAACAATGACCGACATTGAATAATCAATGTAGGCGGTTTTCATCTCCTCTTCAATGTTAATCTTTATAATTCTGTCTTGATCAATCATTTAGATATATATTTATTACACTAAATCTCTCACTCATCCAAAAATACGCACGAAGGTACGGTTTTTTCTTGTAGCACGAAAGAAATGCGGCGAAAAAATGAATCAAACGCTTGCCGGGGACTCATCGCGCCCGGAGGACCTGATTCCGGTTCTGACGGGGGTCGGCCTTGCAGGAGACGTGGATCCAACAGGTGCCCTGCGGGTTGCGTTCCCAGATCAGCTGATCGAAGGTAGTGTTGTCCATCAGCCAGCGAAACCACGTGCGCCCCTCGGCCGTGGAGGGAAGATGCAAGTCGGCCGCCTCCCCACGCAGATGCTGGCTCTGCGAGACACCCCCTACCGCTCGGTTGAGGGCAGGGCAGCGATAGCCACTGCTGATCACGATCGGCTTGCCGGCGAAAGCCCGCAAAGGTTCGAGTACCACCTCGCAGAGCGTCCGGAGGTTCGGGAGCAAAGCCGCTGGCACCCGGTTGTCGATGCCGAGGCGGTCGGCGGTGGCCGAGCGGGCGAATTCTTCCACGGAGAAATGAGGGGTCAGTTGCCCGCTGGCTAACGCAACACGTTGCGTCCCTACATTTATTTGATAATCTGTTGTTTGTCGCATACGCATTTGAATGAACAATGAGTTTTAATGAATGAATGATTTGAACCGCAGGAGAAACAGGAGGAGGGAGACGAGTCCAATCGCTGCCAACCCCTTAACGTACCATTGGGTGCGCCGCACCTCACGCACCACCTCCACCTCCCGCACGACGGGGACGGAATCGACCCGGTGGATGCGGATCGTGTCGGTGAGCCGTCGGTAGCGATAGGCCACGCTCCGGTCGTTGACATACACCGTGTCGTGCGAGCGATCCACCGTGCGATCCCGATAGATGAAGACGCTGTCTTGCTTGACGTTCGTGACCTGCACGGTGTCTCTCATGACCCGCTCCACCACCGGGGTTTTCCGCGGCGTTCCGCACCCCGTGAGGAGGGTGCAGAACAGGAGGCATAGCAGGTGTCTCATAGCCTATCCTCCTTGACTTCGAGCGTGACGGAATGGCCCCTTTCGAGGCTTTTGCGGATGCGCCCATAGAGCCTGTCGAAGGCCATACGAGGATGGATCAGCAGGCCACGAGCTCCACGGGTGCCGACCAAGATATGCCCCTCCCGGCGGCCATGGATGCCGTTGCCCGGCTTCAGCAGCGTGCAGCAGCGGGGCAGGCAGGTGTTGTAGCTCACCTCCTGCTGCTTCACGCAGGCCTCGCACGCCTGTTTCTTGCCTACGCAGATCATTTTGCGCCCGAATTGACGGCATTTCACGAGGCAGAGCGGATAGCTACGCCCCGTTTTCAGGCAGGCCTGGCTGTTCTCTAACGTGTCGCAAATTTGGCGACCATCTATAACGAGGTGACCTTCAGTGAGTTCACCTTTTGTGAGGATTCTTTGAATGGATATAATCATGGATAGAAAGAATGTGTCTTTCCCTGAAAAACGTTGAATGAAAAAGCGTTATTAAAGATGGGAAAAGAA
>OBLI01000737.1_pt1 | contig 34086 bp, 28 predicted proteins | sample 1519701 | NCBI WGS metagenome assembly OBLI01 (sample SAMEA3663005, study PRJEB22513) | pig gut metagenome | biome: pig gut; feature: pig-associated habitat; material: faeces | place: France | collected 2012 | reverse complement strand
TTCATTCGTCGTGAGAGGTGACCGCTGAGATAACTAAATAATATGTTAAGAGTACCACAGGATAGAGAAATCTGTTCTGTGGATTTTTTATGCCCTATTTTAAGGAGGAAGGAGCATGGCAAGATATGATTATAATACTGAGAATTATGAAACAGTTTGTGTCTGTGGAGTGGAGTGTGAATTTTATGATGTACGAATTGAGAGGTCTTCCGTTCCGCAGGGACTGTATCATTATGAGGTGGCTGGTGATGATGACTGCGGTGGTGATCCGGTAAGGGTGGCAAAAGGAATATTGGTAAATTTCTTTGGTACGCTGATTAGCAGGACGGAGTTACCACTTGATGAGGCTGGAAAGCTATGGTTGCAAGATGATGATTTTATATGGCTGTAAATATTATGAGAAAGAAGGCGTTAGAAAATGATTGATTTAGGAGACAATAAATATATTATCGGTTTCGATAATGGCTATCAGTTTGGTAAGACTGCTAATCTGATGTTTGAGAATGGTGTATTTCCTCTTGGAAAGGTCCATACAGTTTCTTTTCCAAGTTTCTGAACGCGCGGTCATCAAATAAAGGCCACGAATTCTCATAAAAATGATCAAACAAATCAAAGTTATCATTAAATAAACTAGGTGCTAACAAATTATGTGTTTTTTTGCGAACAGGGAATTTTTACATTTTATATAATTGTATTTGTGCAATATTACATAAATTGAGCGGAAATTAATGAAAAAATAATGGAATTGTATAATTTATCGGGGGTTAATCAGTAATTTATCCCGATGAAATAAAAATAGAGAGTGTGATATTATTACCATAACTCTGTTATAGAGGAAAAGATGCTATTTAGCAAAAAAATGGCTATCGATTTCCGGTTTGATTTTGCACAATTTATTACTCAGAATAAGTTGTTTTCAAACAGAGAAACTTGATAAGCAAAAAGATGGGAGGACGAACATGATCAGAAATAGTAAAAATGTTCGAAGAGCAAGAAAGACGTTTCTTGCAATGTCACTTAGTGCAGCAATGATGGGAAGTGTATTAGGTGGAGTAGTTGCTTCTCCGGTAGAAGCATTAGCAGCTAGTACTGTTATTCAGGAAGATTTTGAAGGCGGAAAATATGGTTATGTACGTGGAGATGCCAAAGCTGATTTAATTGATGGTGGACGTACCGGAAAGGCTTTAAAGTTATCAAATCGTGCAGAAAATTGGCATACATACAGCTATGATGTTAAGGATTATGCCGGAAAAAAAGTTGAAGTCGAAGCATACATGAAGACAAGCGGTAAAAATGCTGTAGTTGAGTGTCATTCAAATGATGGAAAAGACCATTATGATTGGTTGATTAATCAGGAAGTATCATCAGCAGATAAATGGACAAAAATTAGTGGAACCGTAACATTGCCGGAAGGAGCACAGGAATTGTACTTCTCTACAGGTAGCGGAAAAGAAGATTACCTGCTTGATGATGTTAAGATTATAGTTGATGACTCTGCAAGCAATGGTGGAGTAGCAGAAGAAAAGACATACGCTATATCAGATTTAGAAGTATTTAAGTGTTATGATGCTGAAATGGAAGGCAATACAATCAAAATCACAAAACAGTATGGTGAGGTTCGTTTTGCTGTACCGAAAGAAATTGCAAATCGTGTAGAAGGTGTAACATTTAACGGAGATGGTAACTATGGATCTATGGCTGTAAAGATGTTATACGATGATACAAAAGGTGCGGATGAAACAGAGTTATTTGAGGTTGCGTATGGCTCAAATAAGGTTTCAAAAAAGAATACAGGACTTACACCAATCAAGTATGTTAGTGTTATGAGTTTGGCAGAAAAAGGTAGCACATTTACAGTGGATTCTATTACGTTGAAGTTAAATGATGGAAAGATAAAAGAGCTTAGTATCCAAAAAGATATCCCTGATTTGTATAAGGCTATGGGAAGGGGATTAGGAGAAGGTGTTCGCGTGGGTACTTGTATTCCTGCATCCGCTCTTAATGATCCGGTTCGTATGGAACTTGCTACAAAGCATTTTAACAGTTTCACATGTGAGAATGAAATGAAGCCGGATTCTTTCCTTGGAGCTACACCAAATAAAGATGATAGCGAGTTAGGAATTAAGCTTGATTTCTCAGAAGCTGATAAGATGGCAGATGCTATTTTGGCTTACAATAAAGCAAATGGTACAGATTACAAGATGAGAGGTCATGTACTTGTATGGCATGCTCAGACAAAAGCATGGTTCTTCCATGAGGACTTTGACACATCAAAACCTCTTTTATCAAAAGAAGCTATGCTTAAAAGAATGGATAGCTACATCAAAGCTGTAATGGAGCATTATTATGGTGCTAACAGTAAATATAAAGATTTAATCTTTGCATGGGATGTTGTAAATGAAGCAGTAAGTGATGCAACGAATACGGTAAGAACACAGGGAGATGCAGCAGGTGTAGAAACTTCATGGTATAGCATTTTTTCCGGTGATGATACATTTATTCGTGAGGCATTCAAATCTGCAAATAAATATGCTCCTGCAAATGTAAAATTATTCTATAACGATTACAATGATACAACACCGGCTAAGGTAAAAGGTATTTGTAGTTTGTTAAAGGCAATCAAGTCTACAAAGGGTGCTCGTATTGATGGTATGGGTATGCAGGGGCATTATGCAATTGACTCTCCATCAATTGACGAATTAGAAAATGCAATTCGTGCTTATTCTGAAGTTGTTGGGGAAGTTCAGATTACAGAGCTTGATTTCAAGGCATCGAATGGATACACAGGATCTGCTGAAGAACAAAAGACAGAATATACAAAGCAGGGATACCGTTATAAAGCAATTTACGAAAAGCTTTGTGAGTTGAATAAAGAAGAAGGAATTAATATTACTGATGTTGTATTCTGGGGAACAGATGACGGACACTCTTGGTTGAATGATGCAAATACAGTAGGTGGTTCCGGCGATGGTTCTGCAGTTTGTCCATTGCCGTTTGACCGTGAGTATCAGGCAAAACCTGCTTATTGGGGAATTGTTGATCCAAGTAGGCTCGAGCCGTTTACAAATGAAGTTGATGTGTTAGAAAGTGTACCGAGCAAAATCGCATTTGATGCAGCAAATGCTACAATAATTCCTAGTTGGTCAAAGAAGGGACTTTCAGTTAAGGTTCAGGTGCTTGGCAAAGCAGATTCGGTTACACTTTATGTTGATCCAACAAATGATCGTAATAGTGAGGACAACAAGGCAATTAAAGCAATTAAAAAGAAGAGCAGTGAAGGTAAAAAGATTAAAGGTGGATTCGAAGTTGAATTTGCCGTAAATGGTTCTTTCAGTGTATTGCAGAAGGTTGCATTCGATGTTGTTGTTAAGAATGGTTCAGAGGTTGTTTCTTACAATGACTTAACAAATAACCAGGCAAATAGTAGCAAGTTCTATGCACAGATGACATTAAAGCCATTTATGACAATTGGAAAAGGAAAAGCTACGATTGATGGTAAGATGGACGGTATTTGGGGCAAGGTTCCTGCTGTTCCTTTAGAGGTAAAGGCTGGTTCGATAGAAGCTTCAGCAACTGCGAAATTGATGTGGGATAAAGATAATCTTTATGTATTGATGAATGTGAAAGATCCAAATCTAGATAAAACTTCTTCAGCAGCTCATGAGCAGGATTCTGTGGAAATCTTTATTGATGAGGATAACATGAAGACGGATTCATTAGATGAAAATGATAAACAGTATCGTATCAATTATGTTAACAAGCAGTCATTTAATGGTGCTTCTTGTACAGCAGACAATATTGTTTCTAAGACAACTGTAACAAAAGATGGATACATCGTGGAGGCAGCAATTAAGTGGACTTCAATGAATGGTGCTCCTGATAAGTTGATTGGATTAGATTTACAGATTAACGATGCTAAAGATGGTGGAAGAATCGGTACAGCAAACTGGTATGATGCTTCCGGATCTGGTTGGTCTAAGTCAGCTGTATTTGGAACTGCAAAGCTTTCTGATACTGTATATCGAGAAGAAGTAAAAATTGCTAATCCTAAGTTTACTGCGAAATCTACAAAGATTCAGAAGGGTAAAACATCTTCTGCACTTGCAAGTGATCTTACACTTGGTAAGGGTGATGCTGTTAAGAGCTGGAAGAGTTCTAAGAAGAGTATCGTAACTGTTGATAAGAAGGGTAAGATTAAAGCGAAGAAGGTTGGTAAAGCAACGATTACCGTAACTACGAAAAAGGGAAAGAAAGCTAGTATTACAGTTAATGTAGTTAAGGGTGCTGTAACAACAAAAAAATTAACACTTAAGAACAAAGCAACAAATAAGTTAATCGCAAATAAGCGTGTTGTTTTTATTAAGAAGGGTAAATCAATCCAGCTTAAGCCAGTTGTTTCGCCAATTACATCAGCAAGCAAATTAAGCTTCAAGTCAAGCAAGAAGAGTGTTGCTATTGTTACTTCAAAGGGTAAAGTTATTGGTAAGAAAGCTGGAAAAGCAACAATTACAGTGACTTCAGGAAAGAAGAAAGTTACCTTTATAGTAAAAGTAAAATAAGAATTATTACAGACCAAAATGACATAAAATAAAGAGGTTGTCACGTCGTATGGCGTGGCAGCCTCTTTGCATAAACATAAAAAAGAAGTTGCTATTTTTAGATCGATATCTAAAATAGCAACTTCTTCAACAGGGTCTTCTCAACAACTGTTTTTTTGAAGGTTAGCAATATTTGTTGTAAAATTTATCATCAAATTATGTTGCAAAAATAGAGAGACGGATATATTATTATAGTATAAATATCTCTAAGGAAGGTGATGGAAATGCCAAATATTAAACCTATTTCTGAATTAAGAAATTATACTGCGGTTGTTAGCGAAGTTGGTTATGGTTCCAGAGTTTATCTTACAAAGAATGGTCATGGAAATATCACAATGATTGATATGGGCGAGCTTGATGACATTGAAAAAGAATTGGCTTTATATAAATTCAAGTATGAAATGGCTATAGCGGAGAAATCCATTCGTGAAGAGGGTACAATATCTGCAGATGATCTTGAAGCGGAGTTGGGGGTAGTGTAATTTGAGAAAATTGGAATACTCACAGATTGTAAGGCGAAAACTAAAGGAGCTTAAAGCAGAGTTAGTTGATAAATATGGTGATGAGTTTGCCAGTAAATCCATTAAGGAAATGACTACTGCACTTCGAAGACTAGAACAGTTTGCTGATAGTGGAGTCAGAACTGCAGAAATGTATGATATTGATACAGATTACTACTATGTGTTTGTGAGACATAATTACTTTATTTATCGAATTGAACCACAGAAAATAATTGTTGCTCAGATGTTCAATGAACGAGAAGACTTCATGATGAAGCTTTTTGGAATGTCGGGGAGAACGCAAGAGTCGATTGATTACTGGGGAGAATAAAAATTTGCCGTCTTATCCGTCAGATTGTGTCGGAAAAGACGGCTTTTTTAATTTTTATTATATTTCCTAAGTGGGTTCAAACCTCGCTTGATTAGCAATTCATTTAGAAAAACTGTGAATTCTTCCAGAGTATCATCCGTAAGGGAGCTTCCGATACCTGATGTGGTTTTTGAGGCTATTCTAAAGGAGCGAAAGCAGTATGAAGCTAATAGGAGAAGAAGAACAACCACATTTCAGGATTTGGACTATATATGCTGCTCGACATATGGCAGACCAAGAAGTAAGAATTACCATTGGCAACATTACAAGAAATTGCTGGCTGATAATGGATTGCCGGATATCCGTTGGCATGATCTAAGAAGTACATACTGTACCTTGCTGTTAAAGAATAACTATAGCCCTAAAGCTGTTTCAAAGTTGATGGGACATGCAAAAGAGATTATTACAATGGATGCACGAACAAATGTTTGTTATGACTGTACAAATTGAGGCTTTTGTGGTACAATAAAAGATAGTTTGTTCTATTTAATCCGTCTGTTTTGAATGGTATTGCCTAGTCGGAAAAATCAAAATAGGTGACCCTCATTCGTCGTGAGGCTATTTTACAACATTTTTCAAAAAAGGTGAATACTCGCCACGACGAATTTCGGGCTAATAGACGAACTTTTTTACTATTAAATTCAGGAGGTGGTTTTGTGCAAACTGAACAAAAAGTGTTCAAACTTCATGCTCCCTACCAACCGACGGGAGACCAGCCTCAAGCTATAGAGGATCTAGTAAAAGGATTCAAAGAAGGTAATCAATTCCAGACTTTACTAGGTGTTACGGGTTCTGGAAAGACCTTCACAATGGCAAATGTCATAGCCGCATTAAATAAGCCGACTTTGATCATTTCGCACAATAAAACTTTGGCGGCACAATTATACGGTGAGTTTAAAGAATTCTTCCCTGAGAATGCGGTGGAGTATTTTGTGTCATACTACGACTATTATCAGCCGGAAGCTTATGTGCCACAGTCGGATACTTATATTGCAAAGGATTCGGCAGTCAATGATGAGATCGATAAGCTGCGTCTTTCGGCGACGGCGGCTCTGGCGGAGCGCAAGGATGTGATCATTGTGGCATCCGTTTCCTGCATCTATGGAATCGGCAGTCCGGATGATTATATGAACATGATGGTTTCGCTGCGGCCGGGCATGGAGATTGACCGTGACGATGTGATCAAGGGACTCATTGATATGCAGTATACACGCAATGAGATGGATTTTAAGCGAGGAACGTTCCGGGTGCGCGGGGATGTTCTTGAGATTTTCCCTGCGTACAATACAGATACAGCGATCCGTGTGGAGTTCTTTGGAGATGAGATCGACCGTATTACGGAAGTGGATGTGCTGACCGGAGAGATTAAATGCATTGTCAAGCATGCAGCAGTTTTTCCGGCTTCTCATTATGTTGTGCCGCAGGAGAAGATGAACGCAGCGTGTGACCGCATCGAGGCGGAGCTTGAGGAGCGCGTAAAGTATTTTAAGAGTGAAGATAAGTTATTGGAAGCGCAGCGTATCGCGGAGCGCACCAATTTTGACATAGAGATGATGAAGGAGACGGGATTCTGCAGCGGGATCGAGAACTATTCGAGGCATCTTGCCGGACGTGCGGAGGGGGAGATGCCGGAGACGCTGATCGACTATTTCCCGGATGACTTTCTGATCATCGTGGATGAGTCACACATTTCCATTCCGCAGATCCGCGGTATGTATGCGGGCGACCGTTCCCGCAAGCAGACTTTGGTGGATTATGGCTTTCGCCTGCCGTCTGCATTGGACAACCGACCGCTCAATTTTGAAGAATTTGAGAGTAAGATCGATCAGATGCTTTTTGTCTCCGCTACACCGAATGTGTATGAGCAGGAACATGAGCTGATGCGCGTGGAGCAGATCATAAGACCGACGGGACTTCTTGATCCGGAGATTTCGGTTCGACCGGTTGAGGGGCAGATTGATGATCTCATCGGTGAAGTAAATAAGGAGACGGCGAACCATCACAAGGTCCTCATCACAACGCTGACAAAGCGCATGGCGGAAGATCTGACACAGTATATGAGCGAGGTTGGTATCCGTGTGAAGTATCTGCATTCCGATATCGATACATTGGAGCGTGCGGAGATTATTCGTGATCTGCGACTGGATGTATTTGATGTGCTGGTTGGTATCAATCTGCTGAGAGAGGGACTTGATATTCCGGAGATCACACTTGTCGCAATTCTGGATGCGGATAAGGAAGGTTTCCTTCGTTCCGAGACCTCGCTGATTCAGACAATCGGACGTGCCGCGCGTAACAGTGAGGGACACGTTATTATGTATGCGGATAAGATTACGGACTCAATGCGCGTTGCCATCGATGAGACGGAGCGGCGCCGCAAGATCCAGCAGGAATACAATGAGGAACATGGAATTACGCCGACAACGATCCAGAAGTCGGTGCGGGATCTGATCGCAATCTCGAAGAAGGTTGCGGCGGAGGAGATGGAATTCACGAAGGATCCGGAGTCTATGAGCCGCAAGGAACTGGAAAAACTGATCGCCGATATCCAGAAGAAGATGCAGAAAGCGGCAACGGAGCTAAACTTCGAGGCAGCAGCAGAATACAGGGACAAGATGATTTCACTCAAGAATATGTTGCGTGATTTATCAGAGACCTGAAAGAGAAAGGAAAATTTGGAATGGCTAAGAAACAAAGAAAATACATTAAGATCCGTGGCGCGAGCGAGCACAATTTGAAATGCATTGATATAGATATTCCAAGAGACGAATTTGTTGTACTGACCGGACTGTCCGGATCGGGCAAGTCATCACTTGCCTTCGATACGATCTATGCGGAGGGACAGCGCCGCTATATGGAGTCGCTTTCTTCCTATGCGAGACAGTTCTTAGGACAGATGGAGAAACCAAATGTAGAGTCGATCGAGGGGCTGCCGCCTGCCATTTCCATTGATCAGAAATCAACGAACCGTAATCCTCGCTCAACGGTCGGAACCGTGACGGAAATCTATGATTATTTTCGTCTGCTCTACGCGAGAATCGGTATTCCGCATTGTCCGAAGTGCGGACGCGCGATCGAGAAACAGACGATCGATCAGATGGTCGATGCAGTCATGAAGCTGCCGGAACGCACCAGAATACAGGTACTTGCACCGGTTGTGCGCGGACGTAAGGGTGAGCATCAGAAGCTTTTTGAAAAAGCAAAGAAAAGTGGATATGTCCGCGTGATCGTGGATGGCAATATGTACGATCTGTCGGAGGAGATTCCGATGGATAAGAATATCAAGCACAATATTGATATTGTGGTTGACCGACTGGTGATCAAGCCGGGAATTGAGAAACGTTTGACCGATTCTTTAGAGAATGTATTCGATCTGTCGGGGGGGAATGCGATCGTTGACGTCGTAGACGGTGAGCAGATGAATTTCTCACAGAATTTTGCATGTCCGGACTGTGGAATCAGTGTGGATGAAGTGGAACCGAGAAGCTTCTCCTTCAATAATCCGTTCGGAGCGTGTCCGGTATGTTACGGACTCGGATATAAGATGGAGTTTGATGAGAATCTGATGATCCCGGATAAGAATCTGTCTCTCTCGGAAGGTGCGATCCAGGTAATGGGATGGCAATCCAGTACGGATCCGTCCAGCTACACGTATGCAACGCTTCGGGCTTTGTCGGAAGGTTACGGATTCTCGCTGGACACGCCGTACAAGGATCTGCCGTATGAAATCCGTCATATGCTGATCCATGGCGGAGACGGACGCATCCTTAAGGTTCATTACAAGGGACAGCGTGGCGAGGGCGTCTATGACCTGAACTGGGAAGGTCTGATCCGTAACGTGGAGCGCAGATATCGTGAGACCGGTTCGGATACGATGAAACAGGAGTATGAGCAGTTTATGCGTATTACGCCTTGTGCGGAGTGCCACGGGCAGAGATTGAAGAAGAGTTCACTTGCCGTAACGGTATGTGATAAGAATATTTATGAGATGACCGACATGTCGGTCAAGGATTTGGTTCAGTTCTTAGATAGTATGGAACTGACACAGCAGCAACATTTTATCGGGGACCAGATTTTAAAGGAAATCCGTTCACGTGTCGGTTTCTTACAGGAAGTGGGACTTGAGTATCTGACACTGACCCGTGCGACAGGCACGCTATCCGGTGGAGAGGCGCAGAGAATCCGTCTTGCGACACAGATCGGTTCGGGTCTGGTAGGTGTTGCCTATATTCTGGATGAGCCGAGTATCGGTCTGCACCAGCGTGACAATGACAAGTTGCTTCGGGCTTTAATGAATCTCAAAGATCTTGGCAATACGCTGATCGTTGTGGAGCATGATGAGGATACAATGCGTGCGGCCGATTACATTGTGGATATCGGACCGGCGGCCGGCGTGCATGGTGGAGAAGTTGTTGCAGCCGGTACGGCAGCAGAAATCATGAAGTGTAAGAAGTCCATTACAGGAGACTATTTAAGCGGAAGAAAGAAGATTCCGGTGCCTTCGGAGCGAAGAAAGCCGACCGGATACATTACGATCAAGGGTGCAAGAGAGAATAATTTAAAGAATATTGATGTGGATATTCCACTGGGCATCATGACCTGTATTACCGGAGTATCCGGATCGGGAAAGAGTTCATTGACAAATGAGATATTGTACAAGCACCTTGCAAAGACTTTGAACCGTGCGAGATGTATCGCCGGAGATCATGACGATATTCTGGGCCTTGAGCAATTGGACAAGATCATTGATATCGATCAGTCACCGATCGGACGTACACCGCGCTCAAATCCTGCAACGTATACCGGTGTGTTTGACATGATCCGAGATCTGTTTGCTGCTACACCGGATGCCAAGGCGCGCGGATACAAGAAGGGACGATTCAGTTTTAATGTCAAGGGTGGACGATGTGAGGCATGCAGCGGAGACGGAATTCTTAAAATTGAGATGCACTTTCTCCCGGATGTGTATGTACCGTGTGAAGTATGTGGCGGTAAGCGGTACAATCGTGAGACTCTTGAAGTCAAATACAAAGGCAAAAGCATCTATGATGTGCTGGATATGACCGTCGAGGAAGCGTTGGAATTCTTTAAGAATGTTCCGACGATCCACCGTAAGATCCAGACTCTGTATGATGTGGGACTGTCATATATTAAGCTTGGACAGCCATCAACGGAACTTTCCGGAGGAGAGGCACAGCGTATCAAACTTGCCACGGAACTGAGTAAGCGTGGAACCGGCAAGACAATCTATGTGCTGGATGAACCGACGACCGGTCTGCATTTTGCAGATGTCCATAAGCTTGTAGAAATTTTGCGTAAACTGTCGGACGGAGGCAATACGGTTGTAGTGATTGAACACAATCTTGATGTCATCAAGACCGCAGATTATATCATTGATATGGGACCGGAAGGAGGAGACGGAGGCGGTACAGTGATTGCCAAGGGAACCCCGGAAGAAGTATGTCAGGTTCCGGCATCTTATACGGGCCAATTCTTAAAGCCTTATTTAACTTTCAGTGGCAAAAATTAGGATTTTCTTAAAGAATCGATTTATTGAAAAAAATGTTTGAAAAATGGAATTAATTGTATATAATGTTACTGTATGCACAAAATATGATTAACTGCGGTTTTGCGCCTGCGTGAAACCAGGTTACAGATAGATAACAGTAAGACAGAAAGGGGCATTTTTGGAATGATCGGATCAGATATCGGAATTGATTTAGGTACTGCGAGTATTTTAGTATATATCAAAGGCAAGGGAGTTGTCTTAAAGGAGCCGTCTGTTGTGGCTTTTGACCGAGATACAAATAAGATTAAAGCCATTGGCGAGGAAGCACGCCTGATGCTTGGTCGTACACCGGGCAATATTGTTGCGGTTCGTCCGCTTCGTCAGGGAGTTATCTCTGATTACACTGTTACCGAGAAAATGATCAAGTACTTTATTCAGAAAGCACTTGGCAAGAAGAGCTTTCGTAAACCGCGTATCAGTGTCTGTGTACCGAGTGGTGTAACTGAGGTCGAGAAGAAGGCCGTTGAGGATGCTACTTATCAGGCGGGTGCCCGTGAAGTGGAAATCATTGAGGAGCCGATCGCTGCAGCAATCGGAGCTGGAATTGATATTGCCAGACCATGTGGAAATATGATCGTAGATATCGGAGGCGGTACTTCGGATATCGCCGTCATTTCTCTGGGCGGATCCGTTGTCAGCACATCAGTGAAGATCGCCGGAGATGATTTTGATGAAGCGTTGGTTCGCTATATGCGTAAGAAACATAATCTTCTGATCGGTGAGCGTACTGCAGAGGATATTAAGATTAAAATCGGTACCTGTTATCCGCTTGCTCAGAATGAGACAATGGATGTGCGCGGACGTAACCTTGTAACAGGACTTCCTAGAACCATTACGGTAAGTTCCGAGGAAACAGAGGAAGCACTCCGAGAGCCGACATTACAGATCGTAGAAGCCGTACATTCCGTATTGGAGAAGACTCCACCAGAATTGGCAGCCGATGTTGCGGATCGCGGAATTGTACTGACCGGTGGCGGGGCACTACTTCGCGGTCTTGAGGAATTGATTGAGGAGAGAACCGGAATCAATACAATGACAGCAGAACATCCGATGACCTGCGTGGCAATCGGAACCGGAAAATATGTAGAATTTCTTGCAGGCAAGAGAGACGACGATTAATGGATGAGTAAAGTGCGCAGATTTTGCGCACTTTTTTCACTTTTTATTTATATCTTTGGGTTAAGATATGATATAAATGACCGATATACAGTATGAAGTGTAGGCTGGAAGCAGAGGTGTCATATGGTTAAAGGGTTATATACAGCACATACCGGTATGGTCAATGAGATGAAGCGCCTGGATATTCTGGCGAACAATCTGGCCAATGCGGACACAACAGCATATAAGAAGGAGGGCACAACTTCGCGTACGTTTGCGGATGAGATGTCACTTCGTCTGAAGGATTCTTCGAATGCCTATCTTCCGAAGAAACTGGGAGAGATTACTTATGGCGTACACCTTGGACAGGTCTATACGGATTATGATTCGGGAAGCTTTAAAGTAACCGATAATGCAACAGATTTTGCAATTGACGGCAAGGGCTTTTTTGCAATTGCTTTTACCGATAAAAGTGGAAATACTTCTGTCAAATATACAAGGGACGGTTCGTTTACCGTGAATACGGAAGGCTATCTTGTGACAAAGGACGGAGATTATGTATTGAATGCGACCGGAGCAATGAATGGAGATCCGGATCCGCGTAACCGTATTCAGGTTGACCCGAATGCAACGATCAGCGTAAATAAGCTTGGATATATCATGCAGAATGATCAGATCGTCGGAACACTTGGAATGGTTGACATTGATAATTATGATTATCTTGAGAAGTACGGAGAGAATATGTACAATCTGCTGGACGGAGGAACCCGTATTGCTACGGATGCCAATGTGGAGCAAGGAGTATTAGAGACATCCAATGTAAATGTCATTAAGGAAATGGTCAATATGATCACAATCCAGCGTGCGTATGAAGCGGGACAGAAAGTGATCACATCGATTGACAGTACATTGGATCGCGCAGTCAATAATGTGGGCCGCGTGCAGTAAATGATTTGAAAATGTGATGGAATATGCGGTCTTCCGCATTTGGGCAGGGAAGCCAGGATAGAGACAGTGATGATATAAGGAACAGAGAGGTATATGCCTTATGATGAGAGCATTATATACCGCGGCAACCGGAATGCTTGCGGAGCAGACAAATGTAGACACGATCGCCAACAATTTATCAAATGTAAATACAAACGGATATAAGACGGAGCGTACCGAGTTTAAGTCGTTATTGTATCAGACACTTCAGACGAAAACGACATCTGCCAACGGGGCGCAGAAGCCGGTCGGGGCACAGGTCGGCCTTGGAACGAGAGTGGCAGCCACGACTTCTATGTATACGCAGGGAGCGTTGCTGGAAAGTGACAGCAAGACGGATTTCGCCATCGAAGGAAACGGATTCTTCGCTGTGCGTGGTGCGGACGGAAATACCTATTATACAAGAAACGGTAATTTTACATGGAGCCTGAATGCTGCCGGAAGAACGATCCTTGCCGATCAGGAGGGATATCCGGTCCTTGATTCCAGAGGAAACGAGATTATGGTCCCTAGGAATGTGAATGCGGAGAGTATGGTGTTCTCCGAGGATGGCTCAATCGCATACCGTGATCCGACAACCAGTCAGGTGATTCCACTGAATCAGTCATTCGGAATCTATCAGTTTAACAATCCGGCAGGACTTGAGAAGCTTTCTTCGAGCCGTCTGCAGGCGACACCGGCATCCGGTAATGCATTATTGGAAGGTGCGACACGGGGACTGACGAGAAGCAAAGTCATTCAGAGCCGTCTGGAAGGATCGAATGTACAGGTTGCAGATGAGATGGTTAACATGATCGTTGCGCAGAGGGCGTACGAATTAAACTCCAAGGCAATCACAACTGCCGATTCGATGCTGGATACTGCAAACAACCTTAAGAGATAATTGTGATGTTGAAAGAAGGAGGCAGTGGAGATGGATTTATCAGGAATTTCAGGAATTAGTTCGAATTATCAGAGCGCGAAGACTGATGCAAGCGCTGCTTCGAGTAATGCGTTGCAGAATTCGCTCAAGAATGTCTCTTCCGACGCATCGGAGGACGAGTTAAAAGGCGTTATCAAAGATTTTGAATCTTACTTTGTGGAGCAGATGCTAAAAGAAGTGAAGTCTTCATTTTCATCGGATGATGAAGATTCTACAATGTCACAGTACAAGGATCTGTATATGGACCAGGTGATCGAGACCGTGGCGGATGAAGTGGTGGATCAGGTTGGCGATAACCTCACGCAGCAGCTTTATGAGCAGATGCGACGAAATTTAAATATTACAACGACAGAGTAGGGATTATGATACCCGCGAATAAACATAAGATTAGAAGCCTCTTTATCGGAATGCCCCGATAGAGAGGCTTTTTGCATAAAATGATTTTTGCAGAGGAATATAATACTTTAAAAGCAGGCTTGAAAGAGCGCGCGTTGTGCTTCATAATAGAGCGTAGAGTTTGTACGAAAAAGAGAGGAACATACTTTGGACAAGCAACAGAGTAATGAAGAAGTAATAAGCGGTTATGTCGATCACATTGTATTTCGAAATAATGACAATGGCTACACGGTGATGGTAATGATCTGCGATGAGGAAGAACTGACCTGTGTGGGCATTTTTTCTGATATTGCGGAGGGTGAATGCATCGAGGCGCATGGTGAATATACGGACCACCCGACTTACGGAAGACAGTTTGCGGTCAAAAGCTTTGTGGAAAAGGCACCACAGGATGAACTTGCGATCGAGCGTTATCTCGGATCCGGTGCAATCAAGGGAATCGGTATCGCTTTGGCTGCAAGAATTGTCAGGAGATTCAAGGAAGATACGTTCCGCATCATTGAGGAAGAGCCGGAGCGGCTCGCGGAAGTCAAGGGAATCAGTCAGCGGAAAGCGATGGAGATCGCGGATCAGGTCAATGAGAAGCGAGATCTGCGCCAGGCGATGATCTTCCTGCAGCAGTACGGCATCAGCACGACGCTTGCAGTCAAGATCTACAATACCTACGGGCAGGAAGTATACAGCATTTTAAAAGAAAATCCATACCGGATGGCGGATGATGTGGACGGCGTAGGATTTCGCACGGCGGATGAGATCGCGGCACGTGTCGGTATCCGCACGGATTCGGATTTTCGTATTCGAAGCGGTATCCAGTACGCACTCCTGCAGGCCTCCAATGAAGGCAATACCTATCTGCCGATGCCGGAACTGACGCAGAGGGCGAGCGCGCTGCTTGAAATTGAACCGGAATATATTGAGAAACATTACATGAACCTTGCGATGGACCGCAAGATCATTATGCGGCAGGTGGATGATGTCACGCAGATTTATGCGAGTGCTTTCTTCTATATGGAAGCCAATACCGCAACGATGTTAAAGCAGCTGGATGCAACGTTCGATGTGCCGGATATCGAGATCGAGGCGCGCCTTCGTCAGATTGAGAAGCAGACGAAGATGGATCTGGATGAACATCAGGTGGAAGCAGTCAAGGAAGCGGTAAGAAACGGTGTACTTGTGATCACCGGTGGACCGGGTACCGGAAAGACCACAACGATCAATACGATCATTAAATATTTTGAGTCGGAAGGCATGGATATCTTCCTTGCGGCACCGACAGGACGTGCGGCCAAACGAATGAGTGAGACGACCGGATTTGAGGCACGCACGATCCACCGTATGCTGGAATTAAATGGTGGCGTGGAAGGAAACGCGGGCTTCGAGCGAAATGAGCAGAATCCGCTCGAGACGGATGTGATCATTATCGATGAGATGTCGATGGTCGATATCTCGCTGATGCATTCTCTGCTCAAGGCGATTGTGGCAGGAACGCGCCTGATCCTTGTGGGTGATGTCAATCAGCTGCCGAGTGTGGGACCGGGAAATGTACTGAAGGATATTATTGATTCGAAGCTTTTTCACACGGTTATGCTGACGAAGATCTTCCGACAGGCAAGCACGAGCGATATTATTGTGAATGCGCACAAGATCAACCGTGGTGAGCCGGTGGAACTGGATAACAAGAGTATGGATTTCTTTTTCCTGAAACGTTACGATGCGGACAAGATCATCAATGTTACACTACAGTTGATCCTGCAGAAGCTTCCGAAGTTCGTCGGGGCCTCCATGATGGATATTCAGGTGCTGACGCCGATGAGAAAAGGCCTGCTTGGTGTGGAACGCTTAAACACAGTGCTTCAGATGTACTTAAACCCACCGGACAAACGCAAAAAGGAAAAGGAGCATGGGACAACGCTTTTTCGCGAGGGCGACAAAGTGATGCAGATCAAGAACAATTATCAGCTCGAGTGGGAGATCCGCAGCAAATACGGTCTGTGCATTGACAAGGGAACCGGCGTGTTCAATGGTGATACCGGAATCATCGAGGAGATCAATGATTTCGCAGAGACGGTTACCGTATGTTTCGATGAGGGGCGCATGGTCGAATATCCGTTTAAACTTCTCGAGGAACTGGAACTTGCTTACGCGGTAACGATCCACAAGTCGCAGGGATCGGAGTATCCGGCAGTCGTGATTCCGTTATTGACGGGACCACGCATGCTCATGAACCGGAATCTTTTGTATACGGCTGTGACCAGAGCCAAAAAATGTGTTACAATTGTGGGAAACGATACGACGTTCGAGCAGATGATCGCAAATAATTCGCAGCTGAAACGTTACAGCGGTCTGCGTGACCGCCTTGTGGAAGATGCAAACGAAATGTAGTGTGCTTAGAAAACGATATCGAAGATATATTGCGTTTTATGAAAGTGAATGGGAATGGCGGACATTCCGAAATGAAAGGAGCATGACCCATGGAAATAAAAATATTGACAGATGAGCAGCTGCCGGAAGCGATTGGACTGGCGAGAGGGGTATTTGATTACTGCCTGCGCAATACGATTCCGAATCCGAAGATGGTGCAGGCATTTGAACAGTATATTCATCAGGACTATTTAAAGCATATGATCAACGAGGGATATCTTGTCATGTGGGGAGCATATGAGCAGAACACGATTGCAGGCGTGGCAGCGATGCAGACCGAAGGCCATATTACAATGCTGTATATCCATCCGATGTATCAGCGCCGCGGAATTGGTAAGAAGATGTTGTACGAAATGAGGAAATATGCAAAAAGCGCTTATAATCTTTCATTCGTCACGCTCAATGCGATGCCGGCATGGACGGAGCGGTATTTTGCAAAGCGTAAATTTAAAAGGATGAATGTGATGCCGAACAATGATTTTGTTTCCATGCAGGCATCGAGTATTGATGAAATCACTTATGAAAAAAAGCCGATTTCGACCGGAGCCGTTCTTTCTGTAGTCTTCGGATCGCTTTTCTTCTGTATTCTGGCGGTTGTGATCGGGCTGATCGGATTGATCTCGTAGAAGATCGCAGACAGATATACAGAAGGCATTATCAACAAAATGTATAAAATGTACATATTTATTAAAAAAACCTAGGCACTTTTTTCGATGCTAAAGTGGTTGAAAAAAGTGCCATATTATGATAAACTTTTTACAATTTAGGCAGAGGCGATACGTCTGCCGTAATGATTGCAAAAAAAGAGATTCCCTCTTTTTTTTTGCCAAGATGCAGGGAAACACAACAGAAAGGCAGGGCACACAATGAAAGCTTTCTTGATACTCGAAGACGGAACCGTATTTACAGGAATAAGTATCGGTTCTACAAGAGAAGTGATCAGTGAGATCGTATTTAACACTTCTATGACAGGATATTTGGAGGTCCTTACCGACCCGTCCTATGCGGGACAGGCCGTGGTTATGACTTATCCGCTGATCGGAAATTACGGAATTACACCGGATATGGAATCTGCACGTCCTTGGCCGGACGGATATATCGTAAGAGAATTATCCCGTACCGCCAGCAACTTCCGCTGCGAAGGAACAATCCAGGACTTTTTGAAAAAGCATGATATTCCAGGTGTGACAGGCATTGATACCCGTGCGCTGACGAAGATCCTTCGTGAGAAGGGAACCATGAACGGAATGATCACAACGAACGAAAATTACAATCTTGATGAGATCCTTCCTAAATTAAAGGAATATACAACCGGCAATGTTGTGGATAAAGTAACCTGCAGCGAGAAGAAAGTTCTTCGCGGAACCGGAAAGAAGGTCGCTTTGCTCGATCTCGGTGCGAAGAATAATATTGCAAAGTCACTGAATGCAAGAGGATGCGAAGTGGCGATCTATCCGGCACACACAAGCGCCGAGGAGATTCTTGCAACCAATCCGGATGGCATTATGCTCAGCAACGGACCGGGAGATCCGAAGGAGTGTAAGGAGATCATCGAGGAGATCCATAAATTATATGAGAGCGATGTGCCGATTTTTGCCATCTGTCTCGGACACCAGCTTATGGCGCTGGCAACCGGAGCAGATACACATAAGATGAAATACGGACATCGTGGAGGAAACCATCCGGTTAAGGATTTAAAGACGAACCGTGTCTATATTTCTTCCCAGAACCACGGATATGTGGTTGATACCGATACACTTGATCCGAATGTTGCCAAACCTGCATTTGTCAACGTCAATGATGGAACAAATGAAGGCCTTGAATATGTCGGAAAGAACATCTTCACGGTACAGTTCCACCCGGAGGCCTGCCCTGGACCACAGGATTCCGCGTATCTGTTTGACCGTTTTATCGATATGATGGGAGGAAATAAATAATGCCAAGAAATAAAGAGATTAAAAAAGTATTAGTGATCGGTTCCGGCCCGATCGTCATCGGACAGGCAGCAGAGTTCGATTACGCCGGAACACAGGCATGCCGTTCCTTAAAAGAAGAGGGCGTAGAAGTATGTCTCGTTAACTCAAACCCTGCAACCATCATGACCGATAAGCAGATCGCAGATCAGGTATACATTGAGCCGCTTACCGTTGATGTATTAAAAGAGATCATCTTGAAAGAGAAGCCGGACAGCGTCCTTCCTACACTCGGAGGACAGGCAGGATTAAATCTTGGTATGGAGCTTGCCGAGTCGGGATTCCTTGAGGAGCATGGAGTAAAGCTGATCGGTACGACTGCGGAAACGATTTTTAAGGCTGAGGATCGTCAGGCATTCAAGGATACGATGGAGAAGATCGGTGAGCCTTGTGCCGCATCGCAGGTTGTTAATACGGTAGAGGATGGTATCAAGTTTACGAATACCATCGGATATCCGGTTGTGCTTCGTCCTGCTTTCACACTCGGAGGAAGCGGTGGCGGTATTGCCCACAACGAGCAGGAGCTTGTGGATATCTTAAGTAACGGACTTCGTTTGAGTCGTGTCGGTGAGGTGTTGGTAGAGCGCTGTATCGCCGGATGGAAGGAAGTTGAGTACGAGGTAATGCGTGATGCGAACGGCAACTGTATTACCGTATGTAACATGGAGAACATCGATCCGGTCGGCGTGCATACCGGAGATTCCATCGTAGTTGCTCCGTCACAGACACTCGGAGATAAGGAATACCAGATGCTCCGTAGTTCTGCATTAAACATTATCGATGAGTTAAAGATTACCGGAGGATGTAACGTACAGTACGCTTTGAATCCGGATTCATTCGAATATTGTGTCATCGAGGTTAACCCTCGAGTATCCCGTTCTTCCGCTTTGGCATCCAAAGCAACCGGATATCCGATCGCCAAGGTTACCGCGAAGATCGCTTTGGGATATACTCTTGATGAGATCAAGAATGCCATTACACAGAAGACTTATGCAAGCTTTGAGCCGATGCTTGATTACTGCGTTGTCAAGATTCCGAGACTTCCGTTTGATAAGTTCCTGACCGCAAAGAGAACATTAAGTACACAGATGAAGGCAACCGGTGAGGTTATGAGTATCTGCGATAACTTCGAGGGCGCTTTAATGAAAGCCATCCGTTCTCTCGAGCAGCATGTGGACTGCCTGTTATCTTATGACTTCTCGAACTTGAATGATGAGGAGCTTGATGCACAGCTTCATGTTGTGGATGACCGTAGAATCTGGGTGATTGCAGAGGCTCTGCGCCGTGGTGTATCTTACGATCACATCTATGAAGTTACGAAGATCGATCGCTGGTTTATCGACAAGATCGCAATCCTTGTTGAGATGGAGAAGAGACTTCAGAATGAAGAACTTACCGTGGATCTCTTAAAGGAAGCAAAGAGAATCGAGTTCCCGGACAATGTCATCGCAAGACTGACAGGCAAGACCGAGGAAGAGATCAAAGAGATGCGTTATGCCAACGGAATCGTTGCTGCATACAAGATGGTAGATACCTGTGCGGCTGAGTTCGCAGCAGAGACACCATATTACTATAGTGTGTACGGAAGTGAGAATGAGGCGGTTGAGACAAAGCCACAGAAGAAGGTCCTCGTTCTTGGATCCGGCCCGATCCGTATCGGACAGGGTATCGAGTTCGACTTCTGTTCCGTACATTGTACATGGGCTTTCGCAAAGGAAGGCTGGGAGACGGTTATCATCAACAACAACCCTGAAACCGTATCAACCGACTTTGATATTGCAGACAAGCTTTACTTCGAGCCACTGACGGCGGAAGATGTTGAGAGCATTGTCAATATCGAGAAGCCGGACGGCGCAGTCGTACAGTTCGGTGGACAGACTGCTATCAAGCTGACCGAAGCGTTAATGAAGATGGGCGTTAAGATCCTTGGAACCAAGGCAGAAGATGTTGATGCGGCCGAGGATCGTGAGCTTTTCGATGAGATCCTTGAGAAAACGCATATTCCGAGAGCTGCCGGTGGAACGGTATTTACCGCAGAGGAAGCCAAGGAAGTTGCCAATCGTCTCGGTTATCCGGTACTTGTTCGTCCGTCTTACGTACTTGGCGGACAGGGTATGAAGATCGCCTTTAACGATGAGGAGATTGAAGAGTTCATTGGAATCATCAATCGTATTGCACAGGATCATCCGATCCTTGTTGATAAATATTTACAGGGTAAGGAAATCGAGGTTGATGCCGTATGCGACGGAACCGACATTCTCATCCCTGGTATCATGGAGCATATCGAGCGTACCGGTGTCCATTCCGGAGACAGTATTTCGGTATATCCGGCCCCTACGATCAGTGATAAGGTTAAGGAGACAATTGTAGAGTATACAAAGCGTCTTGCACAGGCACTGCATGTAATCGGATTGATCAACATCCAGTTCATCGCGATGAACGAGGAAGTATATGTCATCGAGGTAAACCCGCGTTCTTCCAGAACGGTTCCATATATCAGCAAGGTAACCGGTATTCCGATCGTTGATCTTGCTACCAAGATAATCATCGGAAATACGATCCGCGGACTCGGATACGAGCCTGGACTTGCACCGGTTGCAGATTACATCGCAATCAAGATGCCGGTATTCTCATTCGAGAAGCTGCGTGGTGCGGAGATCAGCCTTGGACCTGAGATGAAATCCACCGGCGAGTGCCTTGGTATCGCCAAGTCCTTTAACGAGGCACTGTACAAAGCATTCTTAGGAGCCGGCGTACAGCTTCCGAAGCATAAGCAGATGATCATGACCGTAAAGGATGCCGATAAGCCTGAGGCAGTCGGTGTTGCAAAGCGTTTTGAGGCGCTCGGATATAAGATCTATGCAACAAGAAGTACGGCCAAGTACTTACAGGAGCATGGTGTCAATGCATTGCGTGTCAACAAGATCACGCAGGAGTCGCCGAACGTCATGGATCTGATCCTTGGACACAAGATCGACCTTGTTATCGATACACCTACACAGGGTAACGGCGATAAGACAAGAGACGGATTCCTGATCCGCCGTAATGCGATCGAGACCGGTGTCTACTGTATTACTGCGATGGATACTGCAAATGCACTTGCCCGTTCCCTTGAAACAGCGAACGGACAGCTCACTCCGGTTGATATTGCTACCGTTAAGAACATGTAAAATAATCCTATCAATAAAAAATGTCGGTCGGCTGTGATATGTACCCAAAATTCTGGACACATATTTATAAGTTAGGCGGACATCATGGATGCTTCTCTGTATTTTACAGGAGGCATCCATTTTGTTTTTGCTTGAATCCTTTTGTTATTATAGTAATCAATATACTCATCTATAGCAACTGCAAATTCTTCAAATGATGCATAGTCTTTTTCGAATCCATAATACATTTCTGTTTTTATTCTTCCAAAGAATGTTTCCATGATGCAGTTATCGTAACAATTCCCTTTTCTAGACATAGATTGAATTATTCCATGTTCCTGTAACCGTTTTCGAAAATAAACATGTTGATATTGCCATCCTTGGTCTGAATGGAAAATTAAACCGTTTACAGACGAAAACTTATCAAAGGCCTTATCAAGCATTCTTTTTATCTGCTCCAAATTAGGACTTAGCGCCAAATCGTACGAGATAATCTCATTTGTATTCATATCTAAAATGGGAGAGAGATAGCACTTTCCCCACGAAAAATTAAATTGAGATATATCAGTTGTCCATTTTTGCAAAGGTGATGTAGTTGAAAAATCTCTATTTATTACATTGTCAGCAACCTTGCCCACTTCGCCTTTATAAGAATGATATTTTTCTTTTGGACGTTTTCCTAATAATCCAGCATCATGCATAAGACGTTGAACTCTCTTGTGATTCACGTCGTAGCCACGATTCTTTAATTCCATATAAACTCTACGCACTCCATATCTGCCTTTGTTTGCTAAAAATATTTCTTTAATGATTATAAGTAATTCTTCGTTTCGTATAGCAACTAAATCCGTTTTATTAATTTCAAAATAGTATGTAGATTTAGCCATATTCATAGCTTTTAATAGATGTTTTAGTTGATATCCTTTTTCTCTGAGTTCTTTGATAATCGCTGCTTTTTCGCCTTGAGTAGCGCAGCTTCCTTTTCTTCTCTCAAGGCGATCTCTTTTTTTATTACTTCATTTTCAGCTTTTATATAAGCATTTTCAGCACGTAAACGAATCAACTCTTCGTATTCGGATTCTTCTAATTCGTGAGGATTATTAATGTTCATTTTTTTCATTGTGGGCTCCTTTGGTTTCCGACCTTTCTTTCGGTCTACAAGTCCATTATAACCCCATATTTTATATTTGCGAATCCATTGAGCAAGTAATCCTGTGTTTATACCTACGGCATAAGCAACTGAGGAAATAGTAGCCCCGGCGATAACCTGTGCAACAAGTTCATATTTTTCTTCTGGAGCCCATTTTTTATTTTTGCCGTGATGTTTTAAACAATCAGGAGAGTTTGCTTTTTCCAAATGGTGCCATCTAACAATCATGTCATGAAAATTCTTTAGGTTTGTGATGTCTGCTGGTGGTTCAATCCATTTCCCTTGCCTGTATAGTTCGACTGCCTTTCGTTTGAATTCGTAACTGTAACGCATAAAAATACCCCTTTCACTGGATGTCCAGTAAAAGGGGTACATATCACTGCTTGCAGCCAGACCGGCGTTTTTATTTTTACATGTTGTGGCTGTCTGCATTGTTAGAGACGTTTGCTGCTGCGAATCTTTCGTAGAGATGACTCCAAAGGCTGGTTTCTGCAAGGAACACGATTTTAGGCAGAATCACTGAATTTGTGAAAATGGACGCATGGCTCAAATTTTGTGTCCGAGCAATGCTTCGATAGTGGCAGTTTGGTGTCCGACGGATTTTTCCGGCGAACACCAAGCGGACACTGTCTAAGCTTGAGCGGACAGAAATCATCAAAAGAGTCATGCGTCCATTTTTTTCAAATTCGTGATTCTGAATAACTAGTGTCCTTGCAGAAACCAGCCTTGGAGTCAGTTAGAAAGATAAAAGCAGCAAGGTGTGCCTTTTATGAACCCCGCTTCATAAGACGTTAAGGAAGTATTAAGTTGTATACACAATCATGCTATGGTAAAATGACATCGTATGGATAGAAAAGAATTCTTTCAAAAGAACAAAAATAAAATAATTTGTTTCTTCGTCACCTTGCTCCTTGCAATCGTGACGATCTATGCCGTATTCAAAGGCAGCGGAATCTCTTTTGATGAGTTGATGCAGAGTATCCGAGATGCATCCGGTGTGGGAATCGCGCTGGCAGCGGTGTGTATGCTTGGTTTTATTTATTTCGAGGGAGAGGCGGTCCGTGTGATCGTCAACCATATGGGATATCCCGCAAAGCGCAGCCACGGATTTGTGTATTCGGCAGCAGATGTCTATTTTTCGGCAATTACGCCTTCGGCATCCGGTGGTCAGCCGGCAAGTGCTTTTTTTATGATGAAGGACGGAATTCCCGGAACGGCAGTGATGGCAGCGTTGCTGCTGAATCTTGTTATGTATACGCTTGCAGTGGTAACACTGGGATTACTGAATTTTGTCTGTGCCCCGAGGCTGTTCCTTCAGTTTAGCATTGTCGGAAGAGTGTTGATCATAAGCGGAATGCTTGCTTTATCGGGACTTGCAATCCTGTTTTACATGCTTCTTAAGAAGCGGGAGATCGTGCGGAAACTGATGAAAGGGACGACTTCGTTCCTTCGCCGCATCCATTGTAAGCGGCTGGCACAGAAGCTTGAGAAGAAGATCAATAAGGCATTGGAAGAGTACGGACAGTGTGTATCATTGATTTTTAATAATAAAGCGATGCTGATCAAAGTGTATGTGCTCAATTTTTTGCAGCGCTTGTCGCAGATTCTTGTAACAATCGTAGCATATGCTGCTTTACATGGAAATATTCGCACGCTTCCACGCCTGCTTGCAACACAAATCTATGTAGTGCTTGGTTCCAATTGCGTGCCGATTCCGGGCGGTGTCGGCGTCACGGATTATCTGATGTTAAACGGATACAAGCAGCTGATGGAAAAGACTGCGGCTTACCAGCTTGAAATATTGAGCCGAGGCCTGTCGTTTTATGTATGTATTTTTGTGAGTATGGTGACAGTGGTTATCGGCTATTTGGTACAAAGGAAAAACACGAGGGAGAAAATGAAATGATTGGATTTTATGATTATACGGTAATACTGACGTATTTGTCGATTTTGTCGGGAACCGCCGGAATTATATTGTGCTTAAACGGAATCGGACATCCATATCTGGGAATGTTCTTTTTGTTGTTCTCGGGATTATGTGACACATTTGATGGAAAAGTCGCACGTATGAAAAAGGATCGTACCGCAGAGATGAAACGCTTTGGAATTCAGATCGATTCGCTTGCGGATCTGATTGCGTTCGGCGTATTGCCGGCATGTATCGGTATGGCGATGTTTCGCAGCCGTATGCAGCTGCAGGTGTTTTCCGGACTGAAGATCGCTTTATTGCAGAACTATCCGATTATTTATCAGAGTGTGCTGACAACAATTGCAATCCTTTATGTGCTCGCTGCGATGATCCGTCTTGCCTATTTTAATGTGATGGAGGAGTCTGATCAGAATCGCGACAAGAATGGAGAAAAGGCTTATACCGGACTTCCAGTAACCAGTGCCGCGCTGATCTTTCCGGCAGTCATGATCTTACATATTCTGATCAAGGCGGACCTTACTCTTATGTATTTTGGAGTAATGATCGTTGTTGGAATTCTTTTCCTGTCGAAGTTTAAATTGAAGAAACCAAAGAATGCTGCGATCACGATCATGATCGCATTCGGAGCACTTGAGTTTATATTGCTTTTGGTCAAACTGATTATGTGTGGAAAGTAGAGGGCACAGATGGATGCATTGAATTTTTTGTATCATACAATACCGGGAAGAGTCATTCTCAAGGGGTTGACGCGCCCCGGTGTGTCCAAATTATGCGGCAGATTCCTTGATTCGGATTTGTCGCATTTTCTTATCCGACCATTTGCAGAGAAAAACGAAATCCGTATCGCGGATTATGAGATGGATGGAGTGATCAGTTTTAACGATTTCTTTTCCCGGAAGATTAAGGCGGGATTTCGCCCGATTGATACGGATGAAAAGCATCTGATCGCACCGTGTGACGGACTGCTGTCTGTCTGGAAAATTCGGGATGACACCATATTCCCAATAAAGCAGAGTCGTTATACCGTCGGATCGCTGCTTCGCAATCAAAAACTTGCGGAACATTATAGGGACGGATATTGTCTGGTGTTTCGACTTTGTGTGAATCATTATCATAGATATTGCTATGTGGATTCCGGCAAGAAGAGCCGCAATGTATTTCTTCCGGGAATACTTCATACAGTCCGACCGGTTGCTTTGGCACAGTACCCGGTATTCACGGAGAACAGTCGTGAGTACACGCTGATTCGTACACCGGAGTTTGGGTTGGTCGTGCAGATGGAAGTCGGTGCGATGCTTGTTGGACGAATCGTCAATCATGAGCAGGAAGCATATGCAGTCAGGGGCGAGGAGAAAGGAATGTTCCAATACGGAGGTTCCACGATCATTGTTCTTGTCGGCAAGGATCAGGTGAAGATGAGAGAAGACTTGTTGAAAAAGGCACAGCTCGGTATAGAGACTGCGGTGCAGATGGGAGAAACGATTGGTTATGCGAAGATGGATTGAAAAAATAGTGCCGCGATATGCGTGGGGGCCGCTCGTTTTAGCAGTTGCGGTCAATATGGCAGTTTATGAGGGGGTAGCTCTCTTTAAGGATCATCTGACGTTCTATTCGCTGGAACTTCCGATTGACCGTATGCTGCCGTTTGTGGCTCCTTTTATCGTGTTTTACCTGTTGGCTTTTGTACAGTGGGTGATTAATTATGTGTTGATCGCAAGAGAAAACAAGGCATTTTGTTATCGCTTTGTATATGGAGATGTGATTTCAAAACTGTTCTGTCTGTTGTTTTTCGTGCTGTTTCCGACCACGATGGAGCGGCCGGATGTGGTCGGTACAGGACTGTTTGACTGGCTTGTAAAATTTATTTATCATATGGATGCCCCCGTTAATCTGTTCCCGTCAATCCATTGTCTGGAGAGCTGGTGCTGTATTCATGCGGCATTCGCGATGAAAAAGGTACCAAACTGGTACAAAGGCGCCACGGTTGTGATGTCACTCGGTGTATTTGCTTCGACGCTTCTTGTTAAGCAGCACGTACTGCTTGACATGTTTGGCGGCATTGTGGTATTTGAAGCCGGGCTCTTTATTTCGGGATGGATTACGAAGAAAATGCCATAATGTAAATAGAATGTAATGGAAAAGCTCCGGGAAATATATATCCCCGGAGCTTTTTATCTGGTATCTGATCAGATGTTTCGTTTGAAATGATTTGTTTATGGTTAAAGTTTCGTATTGCTGCTGGTCTGTACATTTTCGCGTTCGCGGATCTTCTTTAACTTCTCGCGGAGCTTCTCGGTAAGTTCCTTTAATTTTTCATCAGGGACGAACTGTTTTAGCGTTTCTTCATCAACTGAGATACGGTTGTCCATTGTCTTCATGATATCAAGAATCTGTACCTTACGAAAATCGGATTCTGAACTTAGATCATAGATCTTGTTATCACTGAGGCGAAGGATGATCGGGCGCATATAGTTTTTGGCGTTTTCGACAAGAACGATTCCTTTGTCACCGGTAGACAAATCGATGTTGGCTGCCTGCGGAACAATATGAATACATTCTGCGAGTGTGGACACGATCTGTTTATCGTAGCGATCTGGATCGGAGAGCAGAATCTTCATCGCAGCGATCTCCGATACCGGTTCGTGACCGATGTTCATGGCTGTCATTTGATCAAACTCGTCTGCAACACGCAGAATCTTTACCATATCCTGCAGTTCTTCATCCGGCATGATTGCAAGTTTATCCGGATAATCGGCATATACATAAGCCTGCATTAACGCAAGTGCTCTCGGGAAAAATTCGAAATCGCTGCGGTACATACCGAGTGGCTCGATCCCGCGTTCTAGAGAATGCTGGATCACATCACGATCGGAAGAAGATAACATATCCGTTCCTTTATCGAGAATATTTTTCGGTACATGGCTATATCCGATATCATACAATAATGCTGCGGACGCAAGTGTAATCTGCTGACGGAAATCGTAATGCATGCGGGAAGAAATCATGGAGACAAGGATGGCAGTACTGATTGCATGCTTGTACATAAAGTCTTCACTGCTCCGGAGATTCTGGTTGAAGTTTACACGATGGTCGAGTGTCCCGTAATGCTCCAGAATATTATTAAGAAGCTTCGGAAGAGGTTCAATCTTCTTGCGCTTGCTGATGAGTTCAAGACATTCACGCAGCTGGAAGATGTAGATGGTCTGCAACTGTTCAAATTCCAGATCTTCGCGGGAAAGCGGAGGCAGAGGCTCTGCAGGCTCAAGAATGTAGATTCCGACCAGACCAAAGTTACGGGCACTGACGATCCCGGGTTCGGTCAGTGCTGAGCCACGGTCATACAAAAGTACACCATTCTTATTATAGATTGGTTTTGCAAGGCGCATTCCTGCCTTAAGATGATCTGTTTGGACAAATTTCATATGCGTTACCCTCTCCAAAATGCGTGGCTTTGTCCGTATGAGGACACCGCGTGAATACGTTCTAAAAAGTAATTTCAATATAGCATAAAAGCAATTTATATGCAACGTTCATGCATTTTTTAACATTATGTGAAATTTTTGAGAAGGCTTTGGAAAATGGATTGATTTTAAGCGAAAAATGTGGTAATATAGACATTGTTAAAAAATTAACAGCGCCTCAGGCGTAAGTTCAATTTAAAGGAGAACGTAAAGATGGCAAAGAAAGTTGTATTAGCAGGTGCTTGCCGTACAGCAATCGGCAAGATGGGTGGAGCATTAAGCAATACTCCAGCAGCAGATTTAGGTGCAATCGTAATTAAAGAAGCTTTAAACAGAGCTGGCGTTAAACCGGAGATGGTTGACGAAGTTAAGATGGGTTGTGTAATCCAGGCAGCTCAGGGACAGAACGTAGCTCGTCAGGCTTCCATCAAGGCTGGTTTACCGATCGAAGTTCCGGCAATCACAATCAACGTTGTTTGTGGATCCGGTCTTAAATGTGTAAACGATGCTGCAACAATGATCATGGCTGGTGAGGCTGATATCGTTGTAGCCGGTGGTATGGAGAACATGTCTATGGCTCCTTACGCTATGACAAAGGCTCGTTTCGGATACAGAATGAACAATGCTACAATCATCGATACAATGGTTAACGATGCATTAACAGACGCATTCAATCACTACCACATGATGATCACTGCTGAGAACGTATGTGACAAGTATGGTATCACAAGAGAAGAACTTGATGAGTTCTCTGCAAACAGCCAGCAGAAGTGCGAAGCTGCTATCGCAGCTGGTAAATTCGACGATGAGATCGTTCCTGTACCGGTTAAGGTTAAGAAGGAAATGGTTGATTTCGTTAAAGATGAGGGACCACGTCCTGGAACAACTGCTGAGTCTCTTGGCAAGTTACGTTGCTGCTCAGGTAAGGAAGGCGGACTGGTTACAGCTGGTAACGCTTCCGGAATCAACGATGGTGCTGCAGCAATCGTTGTTATGAGCGAAGAGAAGGCTAAGGAGCTTGGTGTTACACCAATGGCTACATGGGTAGCTGGAGCTCTTGGCGGAGTAGAGCCGGAGATCATGGGTGTTGGACCTGTTGCTTCTACAAGAAAGGTTCTTGCTAAGACAGGACTTACAATCGACGATTTCGATCTGATCGAGGCTAACGAGGCATTCGCTGCTCAGTCTATCGCAGTAGCAAGAGACCTTAAGTTCGATATGTCTAAGGTTAACGTTAACGGTGGTGCAATCGCACTTGGACATCCGGTTGGAGCTTCTGGATGCCGTATTCTTGTTACACTGTTACACGAGATGCAGAAGAGAGGATCTAACAGAGGTCTTGCTACACTGTGTATCGGTGGTGGAATGGGTTGCTCTACAATCGTTGAGAAATATTAATTATTTGCCATAGAAATATATAGGGGATGCGCCTGCATCCCCTTGAAATGTAATATAAATATTTATTTTAGGAGGAACTTAAAATGAAGGTTGGAGTTATCGGTGCTGGTACAATGGGCCAGGGAATTGCTAAGGCATTCGCACAGGTAGACGGATATGAAGTTGCACTCTGTGACATCAAGCAGGAGTGGGCTGAAGGCGGAAAGGACAAGATTGCTAAGGGTTATGCAAGACTTGTTGCTAAAGAGAAAATGACACAGGAGAAGGTTGATGCAATCCTTGCTAAGATCACTCCAGGTTTAAAGGAAGACCTCTGCAAAGACTGCGATCTTATCGTTGAGGCTGCTTTCGAAAATATGGAAGTTAAGAAGACAACATTCGCTGAGTTAGACAAGATCGCTAAGCCGGAGTGCATCTTCGCTTCTAATACATCTTCACTCTCTATCACAGAGATTGGTAACGGACTTACCCGCCCGATGATCGGAATGCATTTCTTCAATCCTGCTGACCGTATGAAGTTAGTAGAGGTTATCGCCGGTGTTAATACACCTGCTGAGACTGTTGAAGCAATCAAGAAGATCGCTGAGGAGATCGGAAAGACTCCTGTACAGGTTAACGAGGCTGCTGGTTTCGTAGTTAACCGCATCTTAATCCCAATGATCAACGAAGCTGCTTTCATCAAGATGGAAGGTGTTTCTGATATCGCTGGTATCGATGCAGCTATGAAGCTCGGTGCTAACCATCCAATGGGACCATTAGAGTTAGGTGACTTCATCGGTCTTGATATCTGTCTTGCAATCATGGATGTTCTCTACAATGAGACAGGTGACAGCAAGTATCGTGCATGCCCACTCATCCGTAAGATGGTTCGTGGTGGAAACCTTGGTGTTAAGTCCGGTAAGGGATTCTACGTATACAACGCAGATCGTACTAAGACAGCTATTGATGCCAAATAAGAAATCGAATAAATTTTAAAATAAGGAGTGTTAAAATCATGGATTTTACTTTAGACAAGAAACATGAGATGGCTCGCGGTCTTTTCAGAGACTTCGCTGAGACAGAAGTAAAACCTCTTGCACAGGAGACTGACGAGACAGAGCAGTTCCCGGCTGAGACTGTTGCAAAGATGGGCAAATATGGATTCATGGGAATCCCGGTACCAAAGGAGTACGGCGGACAGGGATGTGATCCTCTTACATACGTTATGTGTGTAGAAGAGTTATCAAAGGTATGTGCTACAACAGGTGTTATCGTTTCTGCACATACATCTCTTTGCATTGATCCGATTATGACATACGGTACAGAAGAGCAGAAGCAGAAGTATGTTGCTCCACTTGCCAAGGGCGAGAAGATCGGTGCTTTCGGTCTTACAGAGCCTGGTGCAGGTACAGATGCACAGGGATGTCAGACAAAGGCTGTATTGGATGGAGATGAGTGGGTTCTTAACGGATCCAAGTGCTTCATCACAAACGGTAAGGTCGCAGATGTATACATTATCATTGCAATCACAAGCATTACCGAGGATAAGAGAGGCAGAAAGAAGAAGAACTTCTCCGCATTTATCGTAGAGAAGGGTGCTCCTGGATTCTCATTCGGAACCAAGGAGAAGAAGATGGGTATCCGTGGATCATCTACATACGAGCTGATCTTCGAGGATTGCAGAATTCCTAAGGATGCATTACTCGGACCGGAAGGAAGAGGATTCCCTATCGCTATGCACACTCTTGATGGTGGACGTATCGGTATCGCTGCTCAGGCACTTGGTATCGCAGAGGGCGCTTTAGACCGTTGTATCGCATATACAAAGGAGAGAAAGCAGTTCGGCCGTTCCATCGCACAGCAGCAGAATACACAGTTCAAGCTTGCTGATATGGCAGCAAGAATTGAAGCTGCTCAGCTTCTTGTTTACAAGGCAGCTATGGCTAAGGCTACACAGAAGACTTATTCTGTAGAAGCAGCTAAGGCTAAGTTATTCGCAGCTGAGACCGCTATGGCTGTTACAACAGAAGTTGTTCAGTTATTCGGTGGATACGGATATATCCGTGAGTACGACGTAGAGCGTATGATGCGTGATGCTAAGATCACAGAGATCTACGAGGGAACTTCAGAAGTTCAGCGTATGGTTATCTCTGGAGCATTATTAAGATAATTAGTTGTGCAAAAGAACTAGAATGAAGAAAAGGAGATAATAATACATGAATATCGTAGTATGTATTAAACAGGTTCCTGATACCAAGGGTGGAGTTAAATTCAACCCGGATGGAACACTTGATAGAGCAGCAATGCTTGCCATCATGAACCCAGATGATAAGGCTGGTCTTGAGGCAGCACTTAGAATTAAGGATCAGAATGGTGCAAAGGTTACCGTTCTTACAATGGGTCTTCCAAAGGCTGATGCAGTTCTTCGTGAGGCTATGGCTATGGGCGCTGACGATGCAATCCTTGTAACAGACCGCGTTTTAGGTGGAGCTGATACATGGGCTACATCTACAACAATCGCCGGAGCACTTCGTAACCTTGATTACGATCTGATCATCACAGGACGTCAGGCTATCGATGGTGATACCGCACAGGTTGGACCACAGATCGCTGAGCACCTTGGACTTCCGGTAATCTCTTATGCAGAGGATATCAAGGTTGAGGGTGATTCCGTTATCGTTAAGCGTCAGTATGAGGACAGATATCATGAGATCAAGGCTAAGATGCCTTGCCTGATCACTGCTCTTTCTGAGTTAAACGAGCCAAGATATATGACTCCTGGCGGAATCTTCGATGCAGTTGACAAAGAAGTAACCGTATGGGGCAGAGCTGATCTTAAGGATGTTGATGATTCGAACCTTGGTCTTAAGGGATCTCCAACAAAGATCGCTAAGGCATCTGATAAGGTACCTAAGGGAGCAGGAGAGAAAGTAAACCTTGACCCAGCAGAGTCTGTAAACTATCTGATCGGTAAGTTCAAAGAGAAACATATTATCTAACATTATATAGAAAAGTGGTGAAAAAAATGGGTTTAGAAGAATATAAGGGCGTATTTATCTACGCACAGCAGGTAGACAATGAGCTTAGCTCAATCGCTTTCGAGTTAATCGGAAAGGCAAAAGAATTAGCAGCTGATTTAGGTACAGATGTAACAGCAGTTCTTCTGGGATCTAACGTTAAGGGATTAGCTGATGAATTAGGCGAGTATGGCGCAGACAAGGTTATCGTTGTAGATAATCCTGAACTTGAGACATACCGTACAGAGCCATATGCACAGGCTCTTGCAGCAGTCATCAATGAGTACAAGCCAGAGATTATGTTAGTTGGTGCAACAGCAATCGGTCGTGACCTTGGTCCTACCGTATCTGCAAGAGTTGCTACAGGACTTACCGCTGACTGTACAAAGCTTGAGATTGGTGATTTCCCAATCAATGCAGTACCTGGTAAGGAAGATGAGCAGAAGCACAATCAGTTACTGATGACTCGTCCTGCATTCGGTGGTAACACAATCGCTACCATCGCCTGCCCGGACAACCGTCCTCAGATGGCAACCGTTCGTCCTGGTGTTATGCAGAAGCTTCCTAAGGAGGCTGGACGCAAGGCTGAGGTTATCGAGTATGCTGCTCCAATCGAGAAGAATGATCGTTTCGTAGAGATCCTTAATGTGGTTAAGGCTGTAGGAAATGTTGAGAACATCATGGATGCTAAGGTTCTTGTATCCGGTGGTCGTGGAGTTGGAAGCAAAGAGAACTTCAAGATGCTTCAGGATCTCGCTGATGTATTCGGCGGAATGGTAAGCTGCTCACGTGCCGTTGTTGAGAATGGCTGGTTAGCACAGGATTATCAGGTAGGACAGACAGGTAAGACTGTTCGTCCACAGATCTACTTTGCAATCGGTATCTCCGGAGCAATCCAGCACGTTGCAGGTATGGAAGAGTCTGATCTCATCATCGCAATCAACAAGGACGAGGATGCTCCAATCTTCGATGTAGCTGATTACGGTATTGTTGGAGATCTGAACAAGATCGTTCCACAGCTTACAGCAGCTTTAAAGGCTGAGATGAATAAATAATTACATCTTACATAAAGATGGGATGAACACCGCCGCGGATTTCCGCGGCGGTTTTACTGCTAGCGTAAAATTTTATTCGGAATAAATGAAAAGAGAACACCACTTTGTGATAA
>OBLI01000736.1_pt1 | contig 34135 bp, 25 predicted proteins | sample 1519701 | NCBI WGS metagenome assembly OBLI01 (sample SAMEA3663005, study PRJEB22513) | pig gut metagenome | biome: pig gut; feature: pig-associated habitat; material: faeces | place: France | collected 2012 | reverse complement strand
TCTCTCGGATTTGATCGAAACTCTGCATGCCAATGGGGTATTTCATATCGCTCACTCGTTAATGGATTTCCGACGGCGAAGATACGAACTATTTCGGAGGTAGTGCCCGCCGTTCCCCATATTTCCCCAAAAGATTGCCCAGTAAAACTTGGCGATGTCGGCACCAAAATTTAGTAGATCCCCGACATAAACTTGTCGAATTGCCGAGTAAAACTCAAATCCAAGGCTTGGATTGTATAGTTCAAGCTTTGGATTGTATAATCCAAGCTTTGGATTACAAAATCCAAACCATGAATTGAAGTTTAGGTGGGCAGTTCTCACAGTTTCTGTCCGTGTATCAGAAAGTTTCTGTGCCTACTTCACGAAGTTTTGTTGCCCATCTTTTGGTCGGAATCTGCCGATACGTTTGTCCCTTTTCGAGAGAGAAAACCGAAAGGGGAGTCGCTTTTCCTAAGGTAGCGTGTCTCGTTTTTGTGTATCTTCGCGACCGAATAAACTCATATTTCAATCATTAAATCAATAAGGACGATGAAGAAATTTTGTATGGCTGCCTTGACGCTCTGTCTTTTGGCAGCGTGCGGTGGCGCAGAGAAAAAGGAGGCTGCCCCGCAGAAGACGCTCTCCGGTTTGGAGCAAGCGAAATTTGTATCAGAGGTCGATGGTAAACCGACCGCTTTGTATGTATTGACCAACCAGCAAGGGGCTGAGGCCTGCGTGACGAATTGGGGTGGCCGCTTGGTGTCTGTGATGGTGCCGGATAAGAACGGCAAACTGACGGATGTGGTGCTGGGCTATGACAACATCGACCAGTATGTGGCCAACCCGGACAATAACTATGGTGGATTGATCGGTCGCTATGGCAACCGTATCGCCCATGCGAAGTTTACGTTGGATGGTGCGGAGTATAACTTGCCGCAGAACAACAACGGTCACTGCTTGCATGGCGGTCCAAAAGGCTATCACGCTGTGGTTTGGGATGCGAAACAGATCGACAACCAGACCTTGGAGCTGACCTATCTCTCTCCGGACGGCGAGGCAGGCTTCCCTGGTAACCTTTCGGTGAAGGTGACTTACAAATTGACCGATGACAACGCTGTGGACATCCGCTATGAGGCGACGACCGACAAGCCTACCGTGGCGAACCTGACGAACCATAGCTATTTCAACCTTTCCGGTGTACCGGGCTCTCAGATTGTTGATCACCAGATCATGATCGATGCCGATACCTTTACGGCTGTCGATGAGACTTTGATTCCGACTGGTGTGTTTGAACCTGTGGAGGGTACTCCGATGGATCTGCGCCAGTTGGTGACGGTGGGTAATGATATTGACAATCCCTATCAGCAGTTGGTTTATGGTGGTGGTTATGACCACAACTGGGTGTTGAACAACGGTGGAGACATCACGAAGGTGGCAGCCAAGGTGGTTTCTCCGACAAGCGGTATCGTGATGGAGGTCTATACCAACGAGCCGGGTATCCAGTTCTATGCAGGTAACATGATGGCCAAGGATGGCGACAAGGGTAAGTTAGGCGTGGTGTATCCCGTGCGCGGTGCGCTCTGTTTGGAGACACAGCACTATCCCGACTCTCCCAATCAGCCGAACTTCCCCAGCGTAGTGGTTCGCCCGGGTGAGACCTACAAGAGCGAGTGCATCTATAAGTTCTCTGTACAGCAATAAGTCAGAGTTTCTCTTTCAGGAAATGACCGGTATAGGAGGTCTCGCAGGTGGCGACCTCCTCCGGTGTTCCGGCACACACTAACTGCCCGCCGGCTTTACCCCCTTCCGGACCTAAATCAATCACATAATCCGCACATTTAATCACATCCAAGTTATGCTCCACGATCACGATGGAATGTCCCTTGTCAAGCAGGGCATTGAAGGCTTTCAACAGCGTCTTGATGTCGTGGAAATGCAGGCCGGTGGTCGGCTCATCAAAGATGAACAGCGTAGGCTGTTGCTTCTCCTGTCCTAAATAGTAGGCCAATTTCACTCGCTGGTTCTCTCCGCCGGAGAGTGTAGAGGAAGTTTGTCCCAATTTGATATAGCCTAAGCCAACATCTTGCAGGGGTTGCAAGCGTTTGATGATCTTCTTGGCTTGGCTGTCCTTTCCTTCGGCGAAGAACTCAATGGCTTGGTTGACGGTCATCTCCAACAGGTCGTAGATGTTTTTGCCACGGTATTCCACATCCAACACCTCCTGCTTGAACCGCTTGCCGTGGCAGGCCTCGCACTCCAAGGTGATGTCGGCCATGAACTGCATCTCAACCGTGATCTTTCCCTCTCCCTTGCACTCCTCGCAACGGCCACCCTCCTTGTTGAACGAGAAATAGGCGGCGTTGTAGCCCATCTGCTTAGCGAGTGCTTGCTCGGCGAATAGCTTGCGGATTTCGTCGTAGGCACCAATGTAGGTCACCGGGTTGGAGCGGGAACTCTTTCCGATGGAGTTCTGATCGACATATTCCACGCCGGTGATCATTTTCAAGTCTCCCTCGATGCCGCTGCACTCAACGGATAGCCGTGCTGCGTCATCCAACAGCCGTTTTACACCTTCGTAGAAAATGCCTCGTACCAACGAGCTCTTTCCCGAACCGCTGACACCGGTCACTACCGTCATCACGTTCAACGGGAACTTGACGTCGATTCCTTTCAGGTTGTTCATCCGGGCTCCCTTCACCTCGATGAAGTTGTTCCACGGACGGCGATAAGCAGGCAGTTCGATCCGCTCCTCGCCCGTCAGGTAGCGCACGGTATAGCTGTCGCTGCACAGACGCAGGTGGTTGACATCACCTTGATAGACTACTTCGCCACCCAAACGACCCGCCTTTGGACCTATGTCGATGATGTAATCCGCTGCTCGGATGATCTCCTCGTCATGCTCCACGACCACGACCGTGTTGCCCAAAGCCTGTAGCTGTCGCAGCACATGAATCAAGCGATCGGTGTCACGAGAATGGAGGCCGATGCTGGGCTCGTCCAAGATATAGAGACTGCCCACCAAGCTGCTGCCCAATGAAGTAGCCAGATTGATGCGTTGACTCTCACCACCAGAAAGGGTGGAGGAGAGGCGGTCTAAGGTGAGATAACCCAAGCCTACATCCAACAGGAATTGCAGACGGCTCTTGATCTCCGTGAGCAACCGTTTGGCGATGGCTGCATCTGTCTCGTCCAAGGTCAGGTCATCAAAGAAGCGCTTGGCCTCGCTGACCGGTAGAGCGACCAGCTCCGCGATGTTCTTGCCGCCTACCTGCACATAAAGTGCCTCCGGCTTCAAGCGACTGCCATGGCAAGCCGGGCAGGTGGTCTTCCCGCGATAGCGGGCCTGCATCACGCGGTATTGTATCTTATAGAGGTTCTCCTCCACGAACTTGAAGAAGTCGTCGATACCATGCAGCCCCGGTGCGCCATGCCAAAGCAGATCCTTCTCTGCCTGGGTTAGCTCGTAATAGGGGCGATGGATCGGGAAGTGGTAGCGTTCGCTGTCATGGATGAAAGCCTGCAACCATTCGCTCATCACCTCGCCTTTCCAGCAAACGACCGCTCCCTCATAGACCGAGAGGCTTGTATCAGGCACGACTAAATGCTCATCAATGCCCAGGATCTTGCCGAATCCCTCGCACACTGGACAGGCTCCTAAGGGATTGTTGAAGCTGAACATCATGTCGGTTGGCTCGATGAAGGTGAGTCCGTCCGCTTCGAATTTCTTGGAGAACTCCAGTGTCTCCACCTTCTCCTCCAAGAAGAAGCGCAACGAACAATAGCCCTGTCCCTCAAAAAAGGCGGTCTCTACGGAATCGGCCAAACGGCTGCGGAATGCTTGATCGGCGGCCACCGTCAGGCGATCGACCATCAACTCAATCGGGTAGGAGAGCAGCTCCTCGCTCGCCAATACCTCAGAGATGCGGTAAACCAAGCCATTCACCCACAAGCGGGCGTAGCCCTCTTTCCGCAAGATCTCCAACTGTTCCTTCATGGAGCGCTCTTCCGGTAGGATCACCGGGGCGAAGATGGCAAAACGGGTACCTTCGGGATAGCGCATCACCGCTTTGACCACATCATTGACTTGATGTTTCTTGACCTCCGTGCCTGAGCGGGGCGAGATGGTCTTTCCGATGCGTGCGAAGAGCAGGCGCAGGTATTCGTAAATCTCGGTGGAGGTGCCTACGGTGGAGCGAGGGTTGCGGGTGTTCACCCGTTGCTCGATAGCGATAGCAGGCGGCAAACCTTTGATATAGTCACATTCTGGTTTGCTCATGCGTCCTAAGAACTGACGGGCGTAAGCCGAAAGACTCTCCACGTAGCGTCGTTGCCCTTCGGCATAGAGGGTATCGAATGCCAAGGAGGACTTACCGCTGCCCGACAATCCGGTGATGACTACAAACTTATTGCGAGGAATCTCTACATCTATATGCTTTAAATTGTTGACGCGTGCGCCCTTGATGAAAATCGTATCTTTCTCAGCCATGCTATCTGTTGCTTTTTTTCGTACCTGCAGCCTGTCATCGCTGCTTGGGCAGCAAAGATAGCCATTAACCGCCATAAAACGTAGCCTAATTATTTCGTTATTTAGCAGAATGCGCTACTTTTGTTGGAAATTTAATCGAAATAACAAGAATATATCACTATGCAATCAACCTTATATCGCTTGCTCATAGCGATTTTTTGTTTGACAATCACCTCCTGTTCGACTTTACGCAGGCAGTCTCAACCCGTAGCGCAGCAGGGCAAGGAGGCCAAGAGGGAGTTCCGCGGAGCCTGGATACAGACCGCTTTCCAAGGGGAGTATAAATCCATGACACCGGCACAGATGAGGAAAGATTTCATTCGTAAACTGAATACCTTACAGGCGTGTGGCATTAATGCCATTATCTTTCAGGTGCGTCCGGAGGCCGATGCTTTCTATAAATCAGATATTGAGCCGTGGAGCCGTTTCTTCACGGGTGAGCAGGGATTGGCTCCCGAGGGCAATTTTGATCCGATGGCTTTCCTGATCGAGGAGTGTCACAAGCGGAACATGGAGTTTCATGCTTGGCTGAATCCCTATCGGGCGAGCACGGCAGGCAATACCCGTTTTGCGGCTACGCATATCTACCATCGCCATCCGGAATGGTTCGTGACCTATAACAAGCAGATCCTGTTCGATCCCGGATTACCGGAGTGTCGTCAGTTCATTTGTCGGGTGGTCAAAGATATTGTCTCCCGTTACGATGTGGATGCGATCCACATGGACGACTATTTCTATCCCTATCCAGCAGCTGGAGCCCCCTTCCCCGATGAGAATAGCTTCCGCAAGTATGGTGTGCCGAAGGGATATACGGAGGCAACCAAAGGTAACTGGCGTCGTCAGAATGTGAACACGTTGATCAGTGAGTTGCGTCGGACGATTTTGCTCACCAAGCCTTGGGTGCGTTTTGGTATCAGTCCGTTTGGTATCTATCGTAACAAGAAGAGTACACCGGATGGATCAGGCAGCGATACCAACGGCTTGCAGAATTATGATGATCTCTATGCCGATGTGTTGCATTGGGTCAAACAGGGTTGGATCGATTATAACATTCCGCAGATCTATTGGGAGATTGGCCATTCGGCAGCGGATTACATTACTTTAATTAAATGGTGGGATAAAAATGCCAATGGCGGCCATTTGTATATTGGGCAGGATGTGGATCGCACGATGAAAGCGGATCAACTGACCCGCAAGATGCGGTATGAGCGGGCTCTGCCTCATGTGTTAGGTAACTGTTTTTGGCCGGCAAACGAGATTCTTTGGAACAATAAGGGTGTAGCGGATAGCTTGAAACAACACTATCACCGCTATCCGGCCTTGATCCCGGCTTATACCCATCAACATGATCGGGCACCTGAGAAGGTGAAGGGGCTGAAGACCGAGTGGACAGCGGATGGCTTCTTGCTTCATTGGAAAGCTAAACAGAGCCCTACGAATCCGGAATTGGCCAACTATTTCGTGATTTACCGTTTCCGTATGGATGAGCCCGTTGACTTAAGCAATCCGGCGAAGATTGTCTCAATCACACGCAACACTTGGTATAGCTTGCCCTATGATCATGGGCAGGTGAAGTATCGCTATGTGGTGACGGCGGTGGATCGCTTTCACAATGAGAGCGAAGGTAAAGCAAAGAAGGTGAAACTTTAAGGAATAGGTGATGAAAGGTGTAGGACATTGGTTTTGGGTGATCGTTCTCTTGTTGCTTTGCGCTTGCGAGAAGGAGGATTTGCAGGAGACTCCTGTGGCCGGGCGTACGGTGTTGGTCTATTTCGCTGCGGACAATAACCTCAGTAGTAGTGTTGAGGGAGACATCGCAGCCATGGAGGAGGGATTGCCGGGTATGGACATGTGCGATGGTAATCTATTGATATATGCAGATAGAAAGGGACAATCCCCGCAGTTGCTTCGCTTGGTACAGGAGGGAGACAGTGTACGCCGGGAGGTGATCGAGGAATATGTGATCGATCATGCTTCCGCTACGGCTGAACGATTGCGTCAAGTGCTGCTACAAGTGACCGAAGCCTATCCATCCGATCAGTATGGCTTGGTGCTCTGGAGCCATGGCACCGCATGGCTACCCTTTGATTATAAGAATTACTTACGCTCATTTGGCACCGATACCGGGAATCATGCCATGCGTGTAGATGATTTGACTGCGGCTTTGTCTGACTATCATTTCGATTTCCTCCTGTTTGATGCTTGCTACATGGCCTCTTTGGAGGTGGCTTACGCCCTACGGCATTGCACAGATTACCTAATCGCTTCTCCCACGGAGGTATTGGCCGATGGATTCCCCTATCAGCTCTTTATGCAAGATATGTTTATGCCTGAGGCTAACGTAGTGGATATGGCGAAGCAGTTCTATACCTATTATCAATCCTCCTACGGCACGATTTCCGTTACCAAAACGGCGGAATTAGCTGATTTAGCGACCGCTTGCCGAGCGATCTTCCAAGGGAAGCGTGAGGAGGAACTTTTTGCTGTTCCCGTACAAGAGTTGCAGATCATGGAGTATCTGACGGGTAATGTCCATGCGCTGTATGATTGTGCGGATTATGTGCGCCAGCTGGCTACCGACGCACAATATGCGGAGTTTCAGTCTTGCTTGGAGCGGGCAGTCATCTATAAAGCGACTACACCCAAAAGCGCTTATGCTTACGCCTTTGGCACCTACTTGCCTATCAACCGCTTTAGTGGCCTGTCTATCTACGTTCCACAAGCGGAGTTGGCGGATTTAAACAGCTGGTACCAACAATTAGATTGGTACCAAGCAGTTTATCAGTAGTTTGATTAGTGGATTAAGAAAACCTCCCGTTGGGTATGTGTCGTGCCATTGGGCAGGAATAGCTCCGCGTAAAAGATGTAGATGCCCGGTTTGGGGCGACTGCCATCGTGTCCCAAACCATCCCAACGCAATAGGCCTTCTGTGCCTAAGATGGTGAGATTGGCGATCTCGGCGATGCGTCTTCCCATCGTATCGAATACCCAAATGCGACAATGATAGCCGGCATCAGCCAACTGATAACGCAATATATAGCTGCGTTCACTTTCCGACCAATAGGGACGTTCAAAGCCATTTTGTGTGCTGGATGGCAGGAGTTGTTGCGAGTTCCGGTACCCCGGTGTGCCGTAGCCAGCTGATTCGGCAGCGGAGTGCCAGTTGGTCGCATCTTGGGTCGGTTTATCTGGATCTATACGTTCTAATGCTACCCCTTTCGAATCCTTGATAGCGCTGTCGTGCCATTTCGGGGAATAGCTGACCTCATCAATGACTGTGCGATCGGCCAAGCGGAGCAGGACGACTGTCGATCCGTTGTTTGCCAATACCGGTAGCTTCACCTCATGCAACGCTTGGGGTGAGGAGGTGAGATAGAAGGCTTCCACGCCACTCAACAGTTTGCTAAGCAGTGCATATCCACCAGGTTCTAAGGGTGTTGTTATGGAAAATAGCGGGTAGAGCGTGCTTAAACTTCCGTCCGTCTTGCGAGTTGCCAAGGCAAGTCCTGTAAGAAATAGCGTTTGTTGTGAACGGTTGTAAAGCTCAATATATTCGCTACCGTCTGAATAAGGTGCTGGTAGCAACTCATTCAATATGATTTCACCAGGTTGCACCAGTGATACATTGTTTGGTGTTTCTGGGTCGGTCGAAGTTTCGGGTTTGTCTGGCGTTTCTGGCTCATTGGGTGTTTCCGGTTCAGTCGGCTCGTCTGGAGAGGTGGTTGTTTGGGCAGAATTAGCTTCTCCAGGTGTTCCACCTCGAGGATCGGTAGAGAGGTAAAAACTCGTTGTAGATCGTTCCCAAGCGATACCAGCCTTGGCCTTTTCATACGTAATCTGATCTATTACCTGTCCTATGGGATCTATCAACGAGAGCTCTTTCCCCGTATTGAGCAAGGCAGAGGGGAATTTCGCTAATGGCAATGCTCCTCCTTGCGCATCTACCTTTATCTCTCTGCCGGAACGATAGAGCACTACGTATCCTTGAGCGGGTAGCTCATAGTCAGTCAAGAGGGTCGGTTTATCACCATATATAAATTGCCAGTTTTCCAGATTGATGCGCTGATCGCTTCGGTTATACAGTTCCACATACTCGGTTTGAGGCAATGCCACCAATCCATTCGGATCGGCCATGACCTCGTTGATCCAGATACAACCTGCCGTATAGGTTGGCGTAGGTTCATTCTCGGGCTCTTCCGGGGTGATCGGCGTTTCCGGGAGCTCGGGTGTCGTAGGCTCTTCCGGTTCTAAGGGCTCCTCAGGTGTTTCGTTGCCGGATGTTCCACAACTGTTGATTCCTCCTGGGGTCCCTCCCCGTTCATCGGTGCAGCTGATCCATTCATTTCCGCAACGTTCCCAAGAGACTGCTGCCAGTGCTTTGGGGTAATAGACCTCATCGTGTAATGCCCAATCAGCATCATACAGCTGCAGTAATTTGCCGTCATTATTTAATTGATATGGAAATTTCTCCAAAGGCATTTGTAATCCGTTTGTTTCCACTTGAATCGTTCTGTTTGATCGGAAGAGAACGACATAGCCTTCTGCAGGAAGAGCCAATTCGCTCAGTTTCACTTGGGTTTGACCATAGACAAGCCACCAGCCGGTTAATGAAATGGCCTGTTTTGTGGTGTTGTGCAATTCGATATATTCGGTTTCTGGAAGCAAAATCAATCCCTTGGGATTGGCCATTACCTCGTTAATAATAATGTCAGACTGAGACTGTGCGTATAAGCATGTAAAGATGTGTAAACACAGAAATAGGAATAATTGTTTCATAGTCATTGTGTTTTAGTAATAAATTATCTATATTTGCACCCGATTAACAAACAACTGTCACAAAAGGGCGGCTAATCGACTGAAATCAGTAACCCATAGCGGCAGCAAAGTTATAACTAAATTTTTAAATCATATTAAATCAGTGCTCAAAATGAATGTAGCAATTGTTGGTGTAAGTGGAGCCGTAGGACAGGAGTTCCTGCGTGTACTCGACCAGCGGAATTTCCCCATCGATGAGCTGGTACTTTTTGGCTCATCTCGTAGTGCCGGATGTGTATATACGTTTCGTGATAAGCAATATACCGTCAAAGAATTAAAGCACAACGATGATTTCAAGGGTATTGATGTCGCTTTTGTTTCAGCTGGGGCTGGTACATCCAAGGAATTTGAGAAGACGATTACAAAGCATGGCACAGTGATGATTGACAACTCCAGTGCTTTCCGCATGGATGCAGATGTACCTTTGGTGGTTCCCGAGGTGAATCCGGAGGATGCGCTCAATCGTCCGCGTGGTGTGATCGCTAATCCAAACTGTACAACCATCCAGATGGTTGTTGCTTTGAATGCTATTGAGAAATTGTCACATATTAAGCGTGTACACGTATCAACTTATCAAGCGGCCAGTGGTGCGGGAGCAACCGCAATGGCTGAGTTGGTGAAACAATATGAGCAACTCTTGAAGGGTGAGCAACCTACCGTAGAGAAGTTCGCATTCCAATTGGCATACAACGTAATCCCTCATGTTGATGTATTCCAGGATAATGGTTATACCAAAGAGGAGATGAAGATGTATAACGAGACCCGTAAAATCATGCACTCTGACATCGAGGTAAGTGCGATGTGTGTTCGTGTGCCGGTTATGCGTGCGCATAGCGAATCTACCTGGGTTGAGACAGAGCGTCCGATCAGCGTAGAGGAGGCTCGTGAGGCGTTTGCCAAGGAGGAGGGAGTTGTGTTGCAGGATGATCCCGCAAACAAGGTTTATCCGATGCCGTTGTTCGTAGCCGATCACGATCCTGTGTATGTGGGTCGTATCCGTAAGGATTTAAGCAATCCGAATGGCTTGACCTTCTGGACAGTCAGCGATCAGATCAAGAAGGGTGCGGCCCTGAATGCCGTGCAGATCGCCGAGTATCTGTTAAAGGTGGGCAACATTAAATAAGCACTTTATATTTCCCCTTTTTTATATTAAGTTGTTGGGCAGGCTGAGTAGTGATATTCTCGCCTGCCTTTTTTTATAGCACTAAAAAGCCCGGCGTCTCTTTGTGGATAGAAACGTCGGGCATGAAAATCTTTTTTTCCCTGTTTACAGTGTAGTGAGGTGATTCTTGAGTGGATTGGCATACATCTCCAGGATCTTTGTCCGGATGAACGTCTCGTCCTTGTTCTCAAGATCTACTTTCTCGATCTGGCCTTGCAGATACTCCTCAAAATGTTTTTTATCCTTTACACCGTAATGATCTTGGAAACGGCGAGTTCCCATCAGCAGATCATATGCAACATAGTTACAAGGATAAAAACGATAATTCTTATAAATTTCCCGATCAATAATGTTTGCTGCGGCAGTGACCAATCCATTCTTGTCTAAGCTACGGTCAACCTGCGCCAGTAATTCGTTGATAGGTTGCGTGAGCGTAAAGTGTACGCGCCCCTTGTTGCACAGGATACCCGTTTCCATGCTTAGGAGATCATCCCTTTGCGATTTCACAAAATCAGGGTTATCTCGTTTCTGCTGGAACTCCTTTGCTTTCAGATAGTCGCATGGATCATACTCATAAGAGATGGCAACCGGAACAATGTTCAACTCCATGAGGTTTTCAATCAGATTTTCATGACTACCTCCGATGGCTAACATTTTCAAGACACTACTTTGTGTGCGATCGTTGCTGTCTTTCGCACGTCCCTCTCGCTGAGCGATCCAAACAGACTCTTTTGTATCGCGAATCGTATGATGGATATAGGCCGAAAGCCGTTGGCTGGCCTCTAAGATCTGACGAACGGGGATGTTTCGCTTCACGATGAAGCTGTTGTTGAGGCGTACTACGGTCTCAATCCATGAGCGAATCAGCAGGTTATCGCCTATCGCTACCTGTGTCATACCGTAACCCACATCATAAAGCATGACATTTAAGAATGAGGCATCCAGTGCGATGTCACGGTGGTTGGAGATAAAGGTGCAGGCCGCCTTGTCCTTAGGTAAGCGGCTGCGTCCGGAGATGGTCAACGAAAAAGTTGTTGCTTTCGCTACGGTCATTACTGCATCGTAGGCTAATGTTGATTTGAACTCCTCTTTCGTCTTACAGGCTCGCATGGCTGCCGAGAATTCCGCCCAATCCAACTGCGGCTTAATGTAACGCAAAGCGCGCTCAAAGTCCTTGTTAGCAATCAAACTCTCGATCGCATCCTTAACTTCGTCGTTGTTTAACGGACGAATGTCGTCGAAATTAGGGGAAATGGTTGCTGTATCCATATCTTATCATTTAGTTTTCTTGTTGTTAAGTTCGTCTTCGATGATATCAGTCATGACTTCCTCAATCGCTAATCCTGCAGCTCTTACTTGCTGAGGAATGAAGCTGGTTGCGGTCATACCTGGGGTCGTATTGATTTCCAACAGCATGGGTGTTCCTTCTGCCGTAATGATGTAATCAATGCGTATAATGCCTTTAGCCCCTAATATATCATAAATTCTCGACGTTTCCTGTTGGATTTTCTTTGTCAGCTCTTCTGAGAGACGGGCCGGGGTGATCTCGTCCACCTGACCATTATATTTTGCGTCGTAGTCGAAAAACTCATTGGGCGTGACCACTTCAGTCAGAGGAAAAACAACCTCTTTATGGGTCGTTTTATAGCATCCGCATGTTACCTCGGTGCCGGCAATGAAGCGTTCCAATACGACCTCTCTACCTTCGCTAAATGCTTTCTCGATGGCGGGTTGGATAGCTTCTTTTGTCTTTACCTTTGTAACGCCAAAGCTGCTTCCTCCATCGTTGGGTTTTACGAAAATCGGTAGCCCTAAGCGAGCTATTACCTCCTCGTCAGTGATCTGATCACCCTGGAACAGGTGAATAGAGTCGGCGACATGGACACCAAAATGACGTAAATATTGATTGCAGATGTATTTATTGAATGTCAATGCGCTAACCATCATGCTGCATGAGGAGTAGGGCATCCCGATCATATCGAAATAGCCTTGAAGACGTCCGTCCTCTCCGGGTGTGCCATGAATAGTGATGTAACAAAAGTCGAAGTGTTTCTTTTCTCCTCCTTCCGTGAAACTGAAATCATTCTTGTCAATGGGTGTCCAGCTCTCATCTGGAAGTTGCACTTTCCATTCCTCATGGGTAACCAATACGATATAGAGATTATACCGCTCCTTGTTGATGAAGGAGTGTATTCCTTGTGCACTCCTTAAAGAGACGACATACTCCGAAGAGTATCCTCCAGCTACGATAGCGATATTCTTTTTCATCTTCATCCTTCTTTAGTGTTTGCATAGTTTCGCCATTTGTCGATGAGTTGTTGCATATCTGTCGGGATTTCCGAATCGAAAAACAACTCTTCGCCTGTCGTTGGATGTATGAAGCCCAATGTCTTGGCATGTAGGGCCTGCCGCGGGCAGATGGCGAAACAATTTTGCACAAACTGCTTATACTTAGTAAACGTTGTTCCTTTCAATATTTCATGGCCACCGTAGCGCTCATCATTGAAAAGCGTATGGCCAATATGTTTCATGTGTACACGAATCTGATGGGTGCGTCCGGTTTCCAAACGGCATTCCACTAAGGTTACATAGCCAAGTCGTTCTAACACACTGTAATGGGTGACCGCTGTTTTACCTTGATCGCCCTCTGGGAAAACCCGCATTAGCATCCGGTCCTTTGGGTCACGCCCAATGTTTCCCTCGATGCGTCCTTCATCCTCTCGCACGATGCCCCATACCAATGCCCGGTATTTGCGCTTTGTTGTCTTATGGAAGAATTGTAAGCTAAGGTGGCTCTTTGCTTCGGGACGTTTCGCTACCACCAAAAGTCCAGACGTGTCCTTATCAATGCGATGCACCAATCCCAAACGAGGGTCGGAGGGATCATAAAGCGGATCATCTTTTAAATAATAGGCTAAGGCATTCACCAAGGTACCTGTATAATTCCCATGACCCGGGTGTACGACCATGCCAGCGGGTTTGTTCACCACTAACAGGTCATTGTCTTCATAGACTATATTTAATGGAATCTCTTCGGGGATGATCTCTAATTCTCGGCGTGGGCGATCCATTACGATCGTAACTACATCTAACGGCTTCACTCGGTAGTTGCTCTTTACCGGATTGCCATTCACCAAGATGCAACCAGCCTCAGCAGCCAATTGGATTCGGTTGCGTGTGGCGCTCATCATACGATCTACCAGGAATTTATCAACACGGAGTAAGGATTGTCCTTTGTCGGCAACGAAACGAAAATGCTCATACATCGGGTTGGCCGATGTCTCGTCATCTTCCTCTTCCAGCAACAGATCATCCTCTAATTGCTCATCATCCTTATCGTAGAAATATTCATCCATCACCTTAAAACCACTTTTCAATGTCGCTATTCAGCTGCTCGACGGGGATGCTGTCTAATGCCAAGGAATCCGGTGAGAAATTTGGATCACCACTGCTTACTTTCAGAACCAAAGGTGACGTGAGTGGAATGAGCTCTCCTTTGGTCAGTGTGCGTCCGTCATGCTCAACCGATACGGCTAAGTCTTTGTATTCCCCTGCCACATACTCAATTTCTACCGAGTTGAACCCACGTGCTCTCAATAGCGCATATGCTTGTCTGAATGATTGATCCTCGATATCTGGAATCATTGCCATTTGGGAGGTTAAAGCATTGATAGTGACGAAGAGGATGCGTCCCTCTTTCACTTTTGAACCCACAGAGGGTACAATCTCCACAATCGCTCCCGGTGCGACATCTTTGGAAAAAACTGAATCGATGACGTTATAGCGTAAATGATTATTCTCCAAGAAGGGGATGGCATCCTCCAATTTCATCCCTTTGACATCGGGAACAACAATAGCTTGATTATGCCGTGTGTAGGTGTCCAGCCATGACAGCACGCCATAGAAAATACCACATGTTGCAACAATCATCAGCACCAAGCTGATGATGAAGGGATGCTTGATCAGTCTCGTTATAAAGTTACTCATTTCACTTATATATTCGTTGACGGTCCCAAAAGTAGCAAAAAAACACCAATCACATAGCGAAATAACGCTATTTAAGGTCGAAAGGGGAAAAGAGGGGCCTAAAAACAAAGAAAGTAAAGGCTTTCTTCACAAAAACCTTTACTTTCCAAGTAAATCTTTTGAACGAGCGATTATCCGTTGTACTCGTCAGATACTGTCAATTTAGCTCTGCCCTTCGCACGACGAGCTGCTAATACTCTACGGCCATTAGCGGTAGCCATTCTTGAACGGAAGCCATGCTTGTTCTTTCTCTTTCTGTTGTGAGGTTGGAATGTTCTCTTCATTTTACTATTCTATTTTTATATTATTCGCATACTGATTCGGGCTGCAAAGATAGCCCTTTTTTTGTAATAAACAAAAGGAAGCGAGATTTTTTCGTTTGTCAGCTTTGATTTCATCATTCGGATCAGTAAATGCCGCCTTGGTATAAATTATTGAAATTAGTGTGTTGCCCGTTCATGCGTTGCGCTTCCTCACCATTCGGATTTAATTCGATAGCCTTCTTCAGGTCCTCTAAAGCGCCCTGCTTGTCTCCTTTGAGATTGCGCACTCGTCCACGTTCGCCATAGGCTTTGCTAAAGTTGGGCTCGTCTGCGATCAATTCGTCAAAATAGGCGATAGCCTCGTCCAACTTACCCTGTTCGGTCATCAACTGGCCAATGCGCAGTTGCGCCTCTTCGTTGAAGGGATTGAGTGCCAATACTTGCTCAAAATCAGCTTGGGCAGCTTCCCATTGATGGCTCATGCCGTAGATGCGTCCGCGAAGTAAATAGGCGATCTCTTCTTCCGGCATCAATGTAACGGCTTGATTCATATCATCCAATGCCTCTTTCCCTTGTCCCATGACGAGTAGCAGCTCGGCTCTCAGGAGGAAGGCGCTGCCGAAATTGGGTTGGAGAGTGATGGCTTTGGTCAGGTCGGTAACGGCATTCAGGCGTCCGCCGAGCATCTGCTTTGCTTTTCCACGCAGGAAATAGGCTAATGCGTTGTTGGGATCTTGGGCAATGATGGCATCGCAATCGGTGACGGCATCGGCCTCTTTACCGCACATAAATAATATATGTACGCGCGCGAGGCGATATTCAGCGCTGGTTGGATCTAAATCGACCAACTGATTGACCACTTGCTCTGCTTTTGCGATTTCGCCTTTTGCAGTATAGGCTGTAACGAGAAAGTTCATCGTCTCGGGATCAGACTTTATTGCGAGAGCTTCCGTATAGCACTTAATGGCATAGCCTAATTTCCCCATTTGATGTGCACGTACACCATCGTATTTTAAGATGTCGAAATTCTTTTCTTCGTTTTTAGCTTGCGTTGTCTCTTCTGTGTTCTCTTTGTTGTTGGATGAGGAGAACAACGATGTGAAAAAGTTTCCCATGTTTTGACTTATTTTGTTTTTGCGTGCGAAGGTACGCTATTTTTTGCCAACTGAAGAAAAATATTGCGCTAACTGGAGAAAAATATTTCTCCAATGGGCGAAATGCGCTTTGGTAGCGATGTAAACTTTGCTACGTCGGGAGGAAACAGTATGAAAGTATAACGGGCTGTTTGCTTACGAAGCGTAGTTTTATCCGTTTGCTAACTTATTTGTTTTCATTTTTTAATGAAAATGCCTGTGGCAATCTGCGACTATTTGCTAATTTTGCAACTGTTTTTACTTGGGGGAGAAGTTTCTCAGCGGCTTTTCTTGCCATATAAGAGGTAACCACAGATAGAGATATGGAGAATATAGAAACAGGACTTTTATTGATGGCGGTCGGTATGATGACCGTTTTTGCGATCCTTTTGATAGTGATTAATTTAGGGAAGGGGCTTATCCTTTTGGTCAACAAGTATGCCCCGGAAGAGGTGGTTGCGAAAAAAGCGGCTCCCAGTCGAGCGAGAGTGGCGGCTCCTGTGGTAGCTTCTGCACCCGTGATGGGCGGGCCTGAAACGGCAGCCATTGTTTCAGCGGTCAGTGTATTGACTGCAGGCCAAGGTAAAGTAGTGAAAATTGAAAAAATATAATATAGCATACATTTATCATGAAGAAAGCAATCAAGTTTAGTTTGGTCTTTCGTGACATGTGGCAATCTGCCGGTAAATATGTCCCGACCGTAGATCAACTTACCCGTGTGGCTCCGGCTATTATTGAGATGGGCTGTTTCGCCCGTGTAGAGACCAATGGCGGAGGTTTTGAGCAAGTGAATTTATTATTCGGCGAGAATCCAAATAAAGCAGTTCGTGAGTGGACAAAGCCATTCCATGAGGCTGGTATTCAGACACACATGTTGGATCGTGCTTTGAACGGTCTGCGTATGAGCCCGGTGCCTGATGATGTACGTCGCCTTTTCTATAAGGTAAAGAAAGCGCAAGGTACGGATATCGCTCGTACGTTCTGTGGTTTGAACGACGTTCGCAACATCGCTCCCTCTATTCAGTATGCCAAGGAGGCTGGCATGATTTCTCAGTGCTCTTTGTGCATCACACACTCTCCGGTTCATACGGTAGAGTATTATACGAAGATGGCGTATGAGTTGATCGAGCTGGGTGCGGATGAGATCTGTATCAAGGATATGGCTGGTATCGGTCGCCCGCATACTTTGGGCCGCATCGTGGCCAACATCAAGGAAAAATATCCGGAGATTCCGGTTCAATATCATAGCCACGCAGGTCCCGGTTTCAATGTGGCTTCGATCTTAGAGGTATGTGAGGCTGGTTGCGATTATGTGGATGTTGGTATGGAGCCGCTCTCTTGGGGTACGGGCCATGCGGATCTCTTGACGGTTCAAGCTATGTTGAAAGATGCCGGGTTCCAAGTGCCGGAGATCAACATGGAGGCCTACATGAAGGTACGTGTCTTGATTCAGGAGTTTATGGACGATTTCTTGGGTCTTTACATCAGCCCGAAGAACCGTTTGATGAACTCGTTGCTGATCGGTCCGGGTCTTCCTGGCGGTATGATGGGTAGCTTGATGGCTGACTTGGAGAAGAACTTGGAGACGATCAATAAGAATAACATCAAGAATAACCGTCCGTTGATGTCGCAAGATCAGCTGTTGATCAAGTTGTTCAACGAGGTGGCTTACGTATGGCCGCGTGTCGGTTATCCTCCATTGGTGACACCGTTCAGTCAGTATGTGAAGAACTTGGCTTTGATGAACGTGATGCAGATGGAGAAGGGCAAGGCTCGTTGGAGCATGATTGCCGACGATATTTGGGACATGATCTTGGGCAAGGCCGGTCGCTTGCCGGGTCCGTTGGCTCCTGAGATCGTGGAGAAGGCGAAGGCCGAGGGTCGTAAGTTCTTCGAGGGCAATCCGCAAGACAATTATCCTGACTCTTTGGACAAGTATCGTAAGTTGATGAACGAGAAGCAATGGGAAGTGGGCGAGGATGAGGAGGAACTCTTCGAATACGCAATGCACCCGGCTCAGTATGAGGCTTATCGTTCAGGTAAGGCGAAGGTGGAGTTCAAGGCGGATGTGGCTAAACGCAAGGCTGAGAAGGCCAATGCGGGTAAACCGCAAGTGGCTGCTGCTCCGGCTGCGCCCGCAGGTCCTGTGACATTGGCTATGCCGACTACCCCTCAGGTGATGACGGTGGATGTGAATGGTCAGGCTTATCGGGTGACTGTGGCGTTTGGTGATACCGCTGGTGCAGCACCGGTTGCACCAGCTACTCCGGCAGCCACTCCAGCTGCTGCTCCTGTGGCACCGGCTGCTGCCCCTGCTGCGGGTGAGGGCAAAGAGGTGCTTTCTCCGTTGGAGGGTAAGTTCTATATGATTAAGAATGCATCCGACACTCCTGTGAAGGTAGGTGATGAGGTCAAGGAGGGCGATGTGCTTTGCTACGTGGAGGCCATGAAGACCTACAATGCCGTGCGTGCGGAGTTCTCTGGAAAGATCACGGCCATCTGCTTCCATTCGGGTGATGCGGTGTCAGAGGATGACGTATTAATGACGATTCAATAATGAAGGAGATATTTCAGAATCTATACGAGATGACTGCGTTCAGCAATATCATTGCTGAACCGCAGTTCTTGGTCATGTATGCGATTGCTTTCTTGTTGCTCTATTTGGGTATCAAGAAGCAATATGAGCCGTTGTTGCTTATCCCGATCGCCTTTGGTGTGCTGCTGGCTAATTTCCCCGGCGGTGATATGGGCGTGATCCAAGCGGATGAGAATGGTTTCATCAACGTGCATGGGGTGATGAAGAATGTCTGGGAGATACCGTTGCACGACATTGCGCATGAGTTGGGCTTGATGAATTTCATCTATTATATGTTGATTAAGACTGGCTTTTTGCCCCCTGTCATCTTTATGGGTGTCGGTGCGTTGACCGATTTTGGTCCTATGTTGCGCAACCTGCGGCTCTCTATCTTTGGTGCGGCGGCTCAGTTGGGTATCTTCACCGTCTTGCTGGTGGCTATCTTGATGGGCTTCACCCCGAAAGAGGCAGCCTCCTTGGGTATCATTGGTGGTGCGGATGGCCCGACGGCAATCTTTACGACCATTAAGCTGGCTCCTCATTTGTTGGGACCGATCGCGATTGCGGCTTACTCGTACATGGCTTTGGTGCCCGTGATCATTCCATTGGTGGTGAAAGCGTTGTGCTCCAAGAAAGAGCTTTGTATCAACATGAAGGAGCAGGAGAAGAAATTCCCCTCTAAGAATGAGATTAAGAACTTGACCGTCTTAAAGATTATCTTCCCGATTGTGGTGACGACGGTGGTGGCTCTGTTTGTGCCGAGTGCTGTTCCCTTGATTGGTATGTTGATGTTCGGTAACTTGGTGAAGGAGGTTGGAACCAACACCTCTCGCCTGTTTGATGCTGCGTCCAATAGCATCATGAATGCGGCAACGATCTTCTTGGGTTTGTCGGTCGGTGCGACGATGACAGCTGAGGCCTTCTTGAATTTAACGACAATTGGTATTGTGATTGGAGGCTTTTTGGCGTTTGCGCTTTCCATTGCGGGTGGCATTTGTTTCGTGAAGATATTCAATCTTTTCACCAACAAGAAGATCAATCCGTTAATCGGTGCGACTGGTTTGAGTGCGGTGCCGATGGCTTCTCGTGTGGCCAACGAGATTGCTTTGCAGTATGATCCTAAGAACCACGTGCTGCAATATTGTATGGCAAGCAACATCTCAGGTGTGATTGGCTCGGCGGTAGCAGCCGGTGTGTTGATCTCATTCCTGGGGTGAGTGAACGTATAAGTTGGGAATTAGAACGAGAAAGTGAGGAGTGGGGAGATTATCCTGACTCCTCACTTTTTTATTCTCCTGATGCCTATCGTGTCTGATTCTCCAAGCTGCTGCAGTTGCTTAGGAGAGATGTAAAGCAAATAAATGATGATTCTTGGGGCCTATAGGTAAAAAAGTGGGGTTTAGATGCTGGGAATACCAAATTATTTAGCTTATTTTGTGACATAATCGGGAAATAATTCTTTCCTAAAAAGAAATTTTGTATGAAGGACACGCAAGAGACCAATTTGTCGCAAGATGAGGTCAAAGTAGAAGAGACGAAGAGCCCGGTGGAAACGCCGGAGATGGAGACTGCCACAGACGTTGTTACTGACGTAACTGAGGAGGCGGTCAACCTTATGGACGTAAGTAATTTATCCAAAGAAGAGATGGTAGAAAAACTCGCTGCATTGGTTGACTCCTACGAGGAGGGCATACGTGGTGAGGTGGAAGCGCTCAAGCAGGCTTACTATAAACTTCGTCATAATGAGGTGGAGGAACAAAAGAAGGCTTTTGTTGCCGATGGAGGAGAAGAGGCTGATTTTGTCGCACCCGAAGATGAGACAGAGGGGAAGGTCAAAGCTTTGCTAACCGTATATAAAGAGAAAAGAGCCGCAGTCTTGGCAGAAGAGGAGCGTGTTAAAGCTGCGAATTACGCATTGAAGCTTCAGTTGCTCGATCAGCTGAAAGCACTCTCGGAGAGTCAAGAGGATTTCAATAAGCTTTATGTTGCATTCAAGGATATCCAGCAGCGTTGGAAAGAGATTAAATTGGTTCCCCAGGAGTACGCCAATGAACTGTGGCGTAGTTACCAAACCTATTCAGAGCATTTCTATGATTTGATCAAGATAAATAACCAGTTCCGTGAATATGACTTCAAAAAGAATCTGGAGTTGAAGACAGCTCTATGCGAAGCGGTGGAGAAATTGGCTACGGAACCCGATGTGCTCTCTGCATTCCATCAGTTGCAGAAAATGCATCAACAGTGGCGAGAGACCGGACCAGTAGCGAAGGAGCTGCGCGAGGAGTTGTGGGCTCGTTTCAAGGCGGCTTCTATCGTAGTCAATAAGCGTCATCAGGCTCATTTCGAGAAAATGAAAGAGGCCGAGGTGGCTAACTTACAGGCAAAGGCTGCGATCTGCGAGGAGATGGAGGCCATAGATTACTCCGCTTTGAAGACGGTTAAGGACTGGGATGAAAAAAGCAAGGAGGTGATTGCGGTTCAGGAGAAATGGAGAACGATTGGCTATGCGCCAAAGAAACATAACCAAAAGATTTTCGATCGTTTCCGCAAGGTGTGTGATGATTTCTTTGAGCGGAAAGGCAACTTCTTTAAAGCGTTCAAGGCTGAGGCTCAGAAACACTTTGAAGCAAAGCGTGCTTTGTGTGAACAGGCTGAGGCATTGAAAGATAGTACGGATTGGAAGGCTACCAGCGATAAGCTGATCGCTTTGCAGAAAGAGTGGAAGGCTACGGGTGGCCCGACGAATCGGAAACGTATCGATGCGCTTTGGAAACGGTTCAATGCGGCTTGCGATTACTTCTTTGACCAGAAGAAAAAGAATCTGGCTCCGCAGAAAGCGGCAGAGGAGAGCAACTTGGCAGCGAAGAAGGCATTGATCGAACAGATCAAGCAATTAGACGAGCGCTTGGAACCGAACGAGGCCATTGCGCAGTTGAAGGGCTATATGGCTGAGTGGAATCAAATCGGTTTTGTCCCCTTGCGTGATAAGGATAAGGTGCAAAAGGCTTATCGTGAGGCCTTGGATAAACAGTTTGATCGCTTAAAGGTGGATCAGAACGACCGGAAGATGCAGGCATTCCGTAACAACTTGACAGGAATGAGCGGTGGCGAGAAGGGCAAGAATCGTCTGTTCAGCGAGCGTGATAAATTGCTGCGTCAGTATGAGCGCATGAAAAGCGAGTTGCAGACTTACGAGAACAATATCGGTTTCTTGAGTATCTCCTCTAAAGGCGGAGGCGGTTTGCTGAAAGAATTGGAGCGTAAGATTGAGAACTTGAAATCAGATATGGCATTGATCGTGAAGAAAATTGATGCGATCGATGAGAATTTGGAATAAATAGCACACGGGTAAACATAAGAACAGATGTTTGAAAAGCCGTTTTCTTCTGAGTAGAAGACGGCTTTTCTGTTAGAAATATGCGTGCGATTCATTTATTTAATCCGGGCTATGAAGCGGCGGCCCTTTCTGGGCAGGTGCGCTATACGCCTCCAGTCAATGTGCAGCTGATGCGGCGCGACTTGGCGACCTTGCCTATGTGGTATGCGGAGCCGGGCGACTTGGTGTGGTGCGAAGAGGATGCAACGCCTATGGTAGCCCACCTACCTTCGGCTGCGATGCAACCTTGTGGCCGAGCCATGACGACGGAGGCCTTGATGCGACAGCTGACGATTGGAACGGTTTGGCAGGCACAACCTTGGGGTTTATCTCCTGATAGCCTTTACCGGATGGCGCAATTGGCTCAGCAGGTAGCCGGAGAAGTGAAAGGAACAGCATGGAAAACGGATTATCGTCGATTGACGGGTCGACAAACAGCGGCTATCTGTCTGAGTCGGTTACGCAGATTCTTGCCTGCGGTGGAGTGGCCGCAAGTGCCGACCTTTTGTTCCTCTTTGGCGGAGGTAAATGATTGTATGGCTATGGGGAAAGGACCCTATGTGTTGAAAACGCCCTTCTCTTCTTCCGGTAGGGGATTGCTGTGGTGTGCGGATCGTTTGGGTGAGAAGGAAACGGCTTGGGTGCAGGGTGCGCTGCGCAGGCAGGGCGAAATCAGTGTAGAGCGTGGATTGGATAAGGTGCTTGATTTTGCGATGGAATTTCTGGTTGAGGAAACAGGAGAGGTAAGGTATGAGGGGCTTTCGCTTTTTGAGACAGCGGAGCGAGGGGCCTATACCGGCAATCGGTTAGCCCCAGAAAAGCTGTTGCGGCAAACGCTCTTTACCTATGTGGAGGAATCCCTTTTTGAGCAAGTAAAACAGACGCTTGTACGCTGTCTGAAAGAACTGTATGCGCCCTATTACCAGGGATATATTGGTGTGGATATGTTGATCTATCGGACTGAAGCAGGGGCCTACGCTTGGCATCCTTGTGTGGAGATCAATATGCGTCGTACCATGGGATTGGTCGCATTGAAACTGACACAACGTCTGTTGGCAGATCAAGTGTCGGGACTTTTCCAAATCACGTATCAAAAGGAAGAGGGGGAAGCTTATCGGTCGCATCAGGAGGCGCAAGAGGCGCACCCTTTGTGCGTGGAGGCGGGGCGGATTGTGAAAGGCTATTTGTCGCTTTGCCCGGTCAATCCAAAGACGCACTATCGGGCCTATTTGCTGATCTCCTAAGAAAAGCGGCTTTCTATAGGAAGAATATCCTGCCTTTTCTGTACATTTGCCCGGCGAAGGATGGAATACAGCGCACATAATGACATGAAATACATACGACTAATGGCGGGAATCTGCTGTTTTGTGGTGACAGCGGTTTTCTTGCAAGTAACAAATAGCTTTCATTTTTATTACATTGAGCAGTTGCAACTGTTCCGCTATGCTGTTGATTATTGGGCCGCTCAGGTGGCTGAGGTAGGCGGTGTAGCTGCATTGTTGGGTGAGCTGCTCACGCAATATTTTGCCTATCCCTATGTGGGACCTGTGGTGATTGCGGCTTTATTGACTGGGATTTTCTGGCTGACCGCTGCGATTTTGCGTCGGATACAACCGAAGCGAGAGCCTTGGTTGTTGGCGTTGTTGCCTGCGCTTTCCCTGTTGTTGATGCAGTTCGATTTCAATTATCTGTTGAAAGGAACGGTCGCTTTTGCCGGCATGGAGTTGGCTTTGTTGGGTTGGATGGGGTTGCGACGGCCTTGGATCCGAGGGGGGGCTGCGTTGATTGGCGTGTTGTCGCTTTATGTCACAATGGGACCTGTCGCCGGATTGTTTGCGATCTCTGCCCTTTTGATCGACCTCTTCGCCCGAAGAGGAAAGTCTTTCTATCTATTTGATTTATTAGCTGTTGTAGCTTTTGCGCTCTTGGCTTGGTTGGCGGTAGAAACGACTTGGGTGCGCAATGCCGCTTTCGCATGGACGGCACAAGCCTATTATCATCCGATCTTATCCCCCAAGCTGGAGATCTACTTTGCTTGGATCAGCTTGCCTTTTGGGATTTTGCTGACTGCCCTGTGGCCGGCCAAAACAGCGTTGAGCGCTCGCCGTCAATGCGTGGAGGGGGTGTTGCAAGGTGCGCTCTTTGCTGCGCTTTGCTATGTGGCGATTCCCCGCTATGCCCATCGGGAGTCCTATCCGTTGAAACAATTGGATTATGCGAATCGGCAAGAAGATTGGGACGAGGTGTTGTGTCTCTCTCAGGGACCGATACAGAATTATCTCTATCTCAACTACCTCAACCGTGCTTTGGCTGAGAAGGGTGTGTTGGGCGATCAGGCATTTGCTTTCAATCAGCATGGCCCGCAAGGATTGATGGTAGGTTGGGACAAGACCTTCTCGGTTTCGTTGCTGTTGAGTGATGTCTATTTTACCTTGGGCGAGGTTGCGCTCTCGCAAGAGATGGCATTCGAGGCCAACGTCAGTGTGATAGGGGCGGGAAGTCCGCGTTGCTTGATGCGTTTAGTGCAGACCAACTTGATCTTTGGGGCTTACCCCATCGCGGAGAAATACCTGCGTCTGTTAGAGCAGATGCCTGTGTATCGAGATTGGGCGAAACGGCATCGGGCGTTTCTCTACAACGATGCCGCTGTGGAGGCTGATCCTCTGTTAGGTTTGAAACGCAGGGGGTTACCGAAAGAAAGCGATTTGGCCGGGATTTATGGGTTGGAGCACGACCTGCTGTTGCGGACGGAGCAACAACCTGAGCATACCCTGCCGATAGAGTTCGTGGGCGTACAGCGTTTGCTGGCGAAAGACTTAAAAGGTTTTCAGGCGTTGCTCGATACCTACTATGGCACACCCGCCTTGCCGACACTGCCGGTAAGCTTTCAGGAGGCGGTCATCATGCTTACCGAGAAGCAACCGGAACGGTGGAGTTATTACCAAGTTTCCCCCGCTGTCACGGCTCGATACGGGGAGTATCGCAACTTGGTGTTACAGAATCGAGGGAATACGCAATTGCCCCTTTTGATTCAACGGTATTTCGGCTCTACCTATTGGGCCTATTATTTATTGACGAAATAGATAGAATCATGATACGCAGCATCTCTTTTTATACAGGACTGATCTATTGTTGGTTCATGGGCCTGATGGCTTGTGACGAAGCTATCCCGACCGCTCGGCCGACGGATGAAGCGGCTCGTCTCTTTCCGGATTATACGGAGGTGACGATCCCGACCAATATTGCTCCGCTTAACTTCCGGTTGGAGAATCCCCATACGGCAGCCTATGCCTTGCTGAGCGTAGGCGATAAACAGGTGCGGGTAAAGGAGCGCAAAGGGCAGTTTACGATCCCGCCCGCTGATTGGAAGAAGCTGATTGGAGAGGCTGGTGGTCAAACGTTGACGATCCAACTTTTTGCGCAGGATGCGGAGTGGTTGGCTTTTCCTGCCTGTTCGCTGCATATCGCACCGGAGCCAATCGATCCCTATATCGCCTATCGCCTCATTGAGCCGGGCTATGAGTTGTGGAATCAGATGGGTATCTACCAACGGGCCTTGGGCGATTATACGCAGACCCCGATCATGGAGAATAAATACAGCGATCAGAATTGTATGAATTGCCATTCTTTCTGTATGCAGAATCCCGACCGCTTCCTCTTCCACATGCGCGATAAACATGCGGGAACCTATCTGATTCAAGGGGATAAGATCGAGAAACTAAACACCAAGACCGATCAGACGCTCTCGGCCTTGGTCTATCCCTCTTGGCATCCCTCCGGACGCTTCGTGGCTTTTTCGGTCAATCAGACACAGCAGAGCTTTCACGCCAACGACAAGAATAGGGTTGAGGTGTTCGATAAGGCCTCCGACGTGGTGGTCTATGATGTGCAGCGGCATGAGGTGGTGACTTGTGCGCAACTCAGCCAGACGGGAGCGTTTGAGACCTTCCCCACCTTCTCGCCCGATGGCCGCACGCTCTATTTCTGTACGGCAGAGGCGCAAACCATGCCGGTCGATTTCAAACAGGTGAAATACAATCTCTGTTCGATTGGCTTCGACCCTGAGCAGCGGAGCTTTAGTAGCCAAGTAGATACCCTCTACTCGGCAGGTAAGGGAGGGTTAAGTGCCTCTTTCCCGCGGGTCTCTCCCGATGGCCGTTGGTTGCTCTATACGCTCTCGGGCTATGGCAATTTCTCGATTTGGCATAAGGATGCCGATCTCTATTTGGCCGATTTGCAGACGAAAGCATCTGTTCCGCTGACCGTGGCCAACAGCGATGATGTGGAGAGCTATCACTCTTGGAGCAGCAACAGCCGTTGGATTGTGTTCAGTAGTCGTCGGCTTGATGGACTCTACACCCGTCCCTTCTTTGCCTATGTCGATGCGGAGGGCAAGGTGGCCAAACCCTTCCTGTTGCCCCAAGCCGATACCGACTATTACCTTCGCCTCATGAAGTCCTACAACATCCCGGAGTTCATCACCGGCGAAGTGAAGAATCGCATCCGCTCGTTCAGCCAAATAGCGAAGGAAGACCCCGGCATCAATGTCCGCTTTGCGCAATAATGCGCTCCTAATTTGAAAAGTGTAGTTTTTAGGGCACAAAATCCTTTGAAAAGTGTAATGCTACGGTTTCCGATGCGGCGCTCCAAACTCCTTGCAGGTGATCTCCTCTACAGCCACTCGCCAGATCTTGACGTTGCGCACGGCGGGATCGCTGTAGCGGAAAGCTTTGTCCACATATTGCTCCATGATGATGTCGAGCGCTTCCCGCTTGCGTTCGTCCTCCTCCTCGTAAACCACTTTGCCCCAGGCGATGACACTTTTCGCCTTCATGCGGTAGCTGCAAGCCACCTCCGGATGCTGGAAGACCAAGCTGTTATCCACGCTCACGGAGATGCACACCCGTGGATTGCGGCTTAGGATGGAGATGCTTCGCCCCTCTTGGGCTGAGTGCAGATAGAATGCGCCATCGCGATAGCCAAAGTTCATGGGAATCACGTAGGGGGTGCCGTCGGTGTCGGCCATACCGACAAAGCAGATCTTTGCCGCTTTCAACACCTCTTCGATAAATAGCTGATCTTGATGTACTAATGTTTTCATACTACGGATCTTTTTACGTTGTCCCGCAAAAGTAATGTTTTTTTCTGTGGATTGATGCAACCTCCGCACGGCATCACTCGTCTTATAGGGAAAACAAACTAAAAAAGAAATGATGATGAAACGAACAGTATGGAGTTTGGTCTGCCTGATCTGTATGGCAGCCTTGTGTGGCACCTTGCGTGCGGAGACAATCAAAGGGAATGGGAAAGTGATCACGAAGGAATATCAATTTGCGGATTTTGACAAGATCTCCTTTGTCGGTTCGGCGGAGTTTACCTATGAGCAATCGGAGGCGACTCCCTCGGTGACCGTGACGATCGACGAGAACCTCTTGCCCTATCTGGAGGTGAAAGTGAAGGGTAGTGAGTTGCACGTTGGCCCGAAAACAGAGGGGATGCTGGGGCGCTCCAAAGATCTTCGTCCTACGGTCTTTAAGATCAAGGGCAATTCCAAGGCATTGGAGGAGGTGAATCTCGCGGGAAGCGGCTCCTTCAAGGCCGATCAAATGGTGCGAACCAAGGAGCTGGAATTGAATCTGTCGGGTAGTGGCACGATGCGCATCGCGATGTTGCAAGCCGATGAGCTGGAGGGCAATGTCGCGGGCAGTGGCAATCTGATCCTGAAAGGCAAGGTGCGTGAGGCAAAATACAACGTAGCCGGTAGTGGCGATGTGAAGGCTGAGGACTGTGAGTCGGAAGAAGTGGAGGGCAACGTAGCCGGTAGTGGAAACCTGGAAGTCTATGCTGTACGTGAGCTTACTGGCAATATCGTGGGCAGTGGCGATATCTTCTACAAAGGTGATCCGAAAGTCAAGAGCTCTTGTATCGGCTCGGGCAAAGTGAGAAAAAGATAGGACAAAACGCATATAGACATGCTTTTTATAGTGAGAAAAGCCATCGGATGTGATATCGGGTGGCTTTTTATGTTTACTTTTGCGGAAAACAAAATCAACTAAATAGATTGAACAATGAGAACAAAGACGCTTTTGTTGGTGGTGATGCTCTTTGGTTGGGCAGCCGGAGGTTGGGCAGCTGATCGTGTGAAAGGCGATGGCAAGTTAACAACCAAGAAGATTGAGATCGAGGATTTTAACGAGATTAAGGTGGATGGCGTGATCGATTTTAACTATGTCCAGTCGAATGAGACGCCGAGCATTGAGGTGACCGTAGACGGCAACCTGCATCCCTATGTCAATATCGAGGTGAAAGATCGTACCCTTTCGGTTGGCTTCAAGGGGGCGAAGGTCGATCACTTCACCAAGTTCATTGTCAAGACCAACTCCAAGTGGTTAGCATCCGCGAAGGTGACGGGCAATGCGAACCTGATGATCAATAGTGCGTTGAATGGCGACGAGACCACGATCAAGGCCAATGCCAATAGTTTGGTGCAGTTTAAGCAACCGGTGAAGGTGGGCAAGTTGGCGTTGAAGGTGGCCGGCAGTGCCAATATGGTGGTCAACGACGTAACAGCCGATCAGGTGGAATTAGATATTGATGGCGATGGCTCCATCACCGTGAAGAAGGGAACCGCCAAGGAGGGCGATTTTAACATCGTGACAAAGGGAGACATCCATGCGTTCGGCCTGTCGATTCCGAAGATCAACTGCAAGGTGACGGGCAATGGTTTGGCTGAGATCACCCCGACGCAGCACCTCAAGGCACAAATCGTAGGCAAGGGCAACATCCGTTACCAAGGCCCCGTAGCGGTCGATCAGCGTGTGATCGGCAAGGGAAAAGTGGAAGAGGTAGTGAAATAAGTTATGGAGGTAAACGAGAAATACATACGATTTGACTGGGCCGTGAAGCGAATGCTTCGCAACAAGGCGAACTTTGCCGTATTGGAGGGGCTGATCACGGTCCTTACGGGCGAGCAAGTGAAGATCGTCGAGATCCTGGAGAGCGAGGGCAATCAAGAGAATGCCTCCGACAAGTTTAACCGGGTCGATATAAAGGCGAAGAACGAGCGTGGCGACATCATCATCGTGGAGGTGCAGTTGACTCGGCAGCTCTATTACCTCCGTCGCATACTTTACGGCGTGTCGAAGACCATCACGGAACACATTGGTTTAGGTGATACCTACGGTGAGGTAAAGAAGGTCTATTCCATCAACATCGTCTATTTCGACCTTGGGCAGGGCAGCGACTATCTTTATCATGGCAAGACCGTCTTTACGGGTGTACATACGGGCGACCTGCTGAAGGTGAACACCCGAGAGAAGGAGGGAATCAAGATGGCTATGCCCACAGACGTATTCCCGGAGTATTATATCGTGCGTGTCAACGAGTTCAACGACGTGGCTCGTACCCCGTTAGAGGAATGGTTAGACTACCTGAAGAACAATCGCATCAAGGACGACACCTGTACGCCAGGTTTGAAGGAGGCTCGTCAACGTCTGCTCTACCTCACCATGTCGGATGCTGACCGCAAGGCTTATCTCGCCCACATGGACAATCTCCGGGTGCAGAAGGATGTGCTCGACACGGCAAAGCTGGAAGGCTTGGCAGAAGGTCGTGCAGAAGGTTTGGCAGAAGGTCGTGCAGAAGGCTTGGCGGAAGGTATCGAGCAAGGAATGGTGGCAAGTAAAATGGAAATCGCTAAAAACATGAAAGCAGCCGGTCTCAATGCACAGGTTATCATGCAGTTCACAGGCTTGACACAAACGCAAATAGACCAGTTGTAAAGAGAGCAGAGAAACGAATATAGACTGACTCAAAAACGTTGCCCGTGGTTCGAAAAAATCACGGGCATTGTTTTGAAAAACCATCGGCAACGGCTGAAAAAACTACGGGCAATGTTTTCCAAAACTACGGGCAACACTTTTCAAAACTACGGGCAACAGAATTTCTGACTATCAGCAATCATATTTATCTCCCCAGTTAGCAAAAAATATTTTCCTAACTGGAGAAAAATTTCTGCCCAATTGGCAGTAGAGCCGTTGCGTGCAACGGCTGGAATACCGGGAGACGCGCCAATGGCACGTCTCTACTGTCGATAGTAATGCCGAGCCCTTGACATTAGTAATGACCGACGCTGAAGATTAGTAATGGTTAACCCGCCTCCTTCTGTGCGCGAACATTATAGTATATAGGGATCACGAAGCAGGGAAAAGACGGCTCCATTAAATGGCGCAATCGAGCCGTGGAACATTACTTTTGTTGTGCGTGGAACGAAATGTTATAAAGTGCGCAATCGGTTTACGTGCGTTTACAATCTTCGTAATCTGTTGATAACTAACGATATATAAAGGACGGGGAAGGACTGCTCAACGAAAAGGGTGCGCATTCCGTGGAACAATTGCCGTGGAACACTGATTTTAGGCCCATTTTAACGCTGATTTTAACAGAAATTAGTGCGTGGAACATTATGTTCCACGGCTGTTTATTCGATGATAACTGCTTGGCTCTTTGTATCTTATTGGGATGATTGCTTTGAGCGGGACTGCTCAACAAAAAGGTTCACTTTCCTGATGCAAAGGTATGCGTAATTTCGGTACAAACAAGTATTGCTCCAAGAAAAACATTTTTTACCCCATTTTTATGAACAAGGGCGTTGGTTTGCGCAACGAAAACCACTGTTTTTTGCATCAATTCGGTGCGTTATTTCTTCGAGATGCCTTCGAGAACCCTTCGAGATTCTTTCCAAATCGCTCATTCACTGTGTCATTGCGGACTTGACCCGCAATCCCATACTCGCTCCATCAGACGTAACACGTTACGTCTCTACTTCTTGGATAGGATGGGATGCCGGGTCGAGCCCGGCAGGACACGAGCGCGCAATAAAAGGCTTCCAAAAGGCTCAAAATGCTCCCTGAAAGTGCTCCGAGAATAGGAACCTTTTCTTTGAGCAGTTTTACCTCGTTTTTTAACGTAGTATTAACAATTGGCTTGGAGAGAATGGTGTGATAAGAACGAGTTATTTATAACATATTATTAATTTTCTAAATGTATTATTCATTATGAACAAAAAGTTTTCTACACTTATGGCAAGCGTCCTGCTTGCTGGTAGCGTTTTTTCTGCATATGCGGATATTACCAATACTGCAGTGAAAGGCGATTTCGTTCAGCTTTCTGTTACAGATGGAACCATTGCCATTGGCCAAACTGGTTCATTGGAAATAGGGACGGCTGTTTCTTCTGTTACAGATGTGACATCTTTGAACACTGCAAATGCGCAGTTGTGGCAAGTTGCTAGTATTTCTTATTCACCTACAACAGGTACTCCTTTCTATCAGTTTATCAACAAAACAACTGGTGAGTACTTGGCTGTTGAGTTAAAGACAAACAACAAGGGTGCTTCTTCGGCTGCAGCGAAATTGAATGGAACAGGTAACAAGGATTGGGCTATCGCTGGTGATGGTACAATCTACGTATTCAAGGGGGACTCTATCTATGGATTCGATTCACAAATGAAGTTGATGGCTGCAGAGGCGAATAGCGTTTCGGCTCTTACAAACCCAACTAAATTGACGAAACTTGAGCAAACAACTTTGTCTGCGACTTTGACTCCCGCTATCTTCAATGTGATCATGGCAATGCCGGGACACGATGGTAAGCTCCACTTCAATGGTAAGAAAGATGTGTCTGAGGGTGAAGACAACATCTTGACCGAAAATCAGTGGGTAGCGTATGGTGCTTCTGGAGATTTGTTTTTGGCAATGAAGGGAAAAGAGACCCCTATCAACAAGAATCCTTATCTTTTGATGGTCGATACCACTTTCTATGGACCAAATCATACTTATAACAAGTTGGTTGTTGATACTCTAGGATGGGGAACCGCTGACAATTGTGTAGCCTTTAAAAATGGAACTCTGGCAGCTAGCTCCTATGTCCCCACTAATACAATGGATATTCGGGCTATTGGTACAGCTATGTTCTCAAGATCATACGCTTTGGGCAACGACTCTATCTCTTTGCGTGTGAAAGGTGTTCCTCAGATAGTGGATGATAATAATGAGTACTTCTTTGTGAAAGGATCTAAGGCTGTTGATACATTAAATGTGACTGACGGTGCTCCTATCACTTTGACTAAATTGTCTAACACAAAGGTATTGACAGTTGGTTATTATGGAAATCTTGCAGCTTCAAATACAACTGAGGAAACTGTTGCCGCTGGAACTGGTGATAGAGCCTATATCTTCCCGTTGATCCAGCCGTATGCTGCCGCTGCTGCAGGTGACGCGACATTGGCAACTGATAGGCTGTATTTCGTACAGATTAAGAATGCAGAGAATACGGATAAGTATTTGTCATACGAGTTGAAGAATTCAGATGCTACGATTGCTCTGGTGGCTTCTGTTAGCGCTTACAACTCTGCTGATCAGTGGGCTGTAGTAGCTGGTGCTACGGGTTCTTATCAGTTGGTTAACTGTGAGGCAAACAGCGTGAAGTATGCTGGTCCGGTTTTGAAGTTGAAAGATGAGGATGGCAATGTGGTAGCTGATACCTACGTATTTGGCAAGGATACTTTGAAGTTGGCTGCTGTCGACTATTCAATCGCTACTGTAGAGGGTGACGAGGATTATACCTCTTACTTCTATGCAGGCAAGGATAACGACAAGGTATTGCGTACCTTCAAGATCACATCAGCTTCTCCGTTCTTGAGCCAGCTCTATATGCAGGCAAAGAGCGATAGCGTGGCTGTTTTGGGCGAAGACGCTGTAGTTTGGACGTTGGAGACCGTGAAGGACAGCAAGGCTACTTATGGTGCCTCTTTGGTTGGCTTCAAGGATCTGTATCGTACGCAGTATAACATTGCGATGACTGATGCGGATGGCAATAAGTATTATCTGTATAACAAAGATAACACGGCTACGATCACTTTGTCAACTTCAGGCAAGAAGACCGCTTACTACTTGAAAACCATTGATAAGGGTCAGTATGTGATTTATGCAGCAGGTGCTGATCAGAAGTTGACTATCAACCCGACTCCGAGCAAGCCGATTATCGAGGTTTCTAAATTGGATTCTGAGCGTAGCGATTTGTTCTTGATTGAGCAGACTAACTTGGGTACTTATCGTGAGTTGGGCGTATCTATTGAGGATGGTTTGGCAGAGAAGGCTGTAAATGTGGCTAAGATCTACATGGATAATGAGCCTAACCGTTATCTCTATGAGAACACGCAGAACATCGTGGCTAACAACGGTAACAAGGTGGCTAAGGATAGCTTGAACTTCTTGGGCATCTACAACACTGCCGCTTTGGTTAAGAATGCCGCTCTCTACATCGATACAGCGTATGTAGATCGTAAAGACAACTTGATGCCGCAGTATCTGTTGGCACTGGGTGTTGAGGAGGTTGAGGCAAATGGTGTAATTCCTTGCACAGAGAAGGACAACCACTTCGACGCTGAGGGCAATAAGACTGACGCTGAGCACTGCGTTCACGCAACTCCGGCTACTAAGGCTTATAAGACCGGTCGCTATCTGGCATCTGTAAAGGATTCAGTTCCTGCAGGTTCTAAGACTTATCCGGGTGTTTACGACGGCTCTATCCGTTTGACATTCGTTGAGGCAACTCACATCGGTGACTCTTTGATCATCAAGGATTCTAAGTACACAGGTACAAAGAATGCGAAGAACGACACATTGAAGATTGCTGATCAAGCCTAACGTAGCAACCTTCGCGTTGTTGATCAAGGATCAGGCAGACAAGAGCTTCTACTTGGAGACAGCCAACAAGACTTACGTTCGTATCTTGAACGGTGTTCCTGTATTGACTGACAACATCGAGAACGCAGCTATCTTCAACATCGAGGCAACAACTGAGGAGGCTACGGCTAACGAGGCAATCGAGGCAGCTGGTGTTCAGGTAATCGGTGGCCAGGGTGCTGTGACTGTACAGGGTGCTGCTGGTAAGGTGATTACTGTGGCTAACATCTTGGGTCAGACAATCGCTAACCAAGTAGCTGCTTCTGACAACGTAACGATCGCTGCTCCGGCAGGTGTAATCGTAGTTGCTGTTGAAGGCGAGGCTACGAAGGTAGTGGTTAAGTAAATTATGATGAGACAGAAAAATTCATAATAAATAAGGGATTCCCGTGCGGTGGATGCACCAAGTAGCTTGCGAAAGCGAATAGGCGGGAATCCAGATGTTAATTAGAAATTAAAAGTTCTTAGTGCGGAGTAATCTCGTGAGAGACGAAAGGCAGTCACAAAAAAGGAGCCGTCAGGATGTAAAAAGCC
>OBLI01000734.1_pt1 | contig 34143 bp, 29 predicted proteins | sample 1519701 | NCBI WGS metagenome assembly OBLI01 (sample SAMEA3663005, study PRJEB22513) | pig gut metagenome | biome: pig gut; feature: pig-associated habitat; material: faeces | place: France | collected 2012 | reverse complement strand
TTACCTCTATCTAAAAATTCTTTTATTATCCAGAAATTTGTAACAAGGTTATTAAATTCAAAATATTTAAGCTCAATTTTATCAATTACAAAAAGTATTTTCATCTCTATAAACTCCTCTTTGAAATAAAATTTATCACTAATACAAACTCTATTCAACTATCCTGACTGTTAATTTTATACACAAAGTTGACTTGATAAACAGAAATAGATTATTATAAATAAAGAAATATGAAACGTTATAAGAAGAAAAGAGAATCATTTTTTTCAAAGATTGTTAATTTTACACTAACAATCTTGATTGCGTGTGCAATTGGTTCACAAGTATGTACGGCTGCTAATAACAATTTAAGAATTGCCCAAGTTAGCGACGCACATTTTTCTTCTTTTGAAGACAATACATCTTATAAATTTCTAAAGAAATCCGGTGAACTATTAGACGATGTTGTATTTCAGATTAACACCTCCGGACCATATGATTTTGTAATGTTTACCGGAGATTTAGTCAACAAGCCTAAAATCAGCGAATTGGAAAAATTTACAGAACACGTTAATAAATTAGTTTACCCTTGGTATGCAATTGATGGCAATCACGATATTAGTATCGATGGGCCATTAACTAAATCTAAATTTATTGAGATTTTGGCTAATGCAAACGATAATATGAACCAGAAAAACATTTATTATGCTTTCACCCCAAAGAAAGGTTTTAGAGTAATTTGTCTGGATTCTATTATTGATTACAAATTGACTTCTAACGGCGAAATTAACAATAAAGAGTATTTGTGGCTGGAACAAGAGCTTATAGAACATAAAGATGACACAGTAATTGTTTGTTCACATGTTCCTATAATAGAACCTTTCTCAAGTCCTAATCATAAAATGTTAAATGAATACGAAGTCAGAAAGCTTTTAAAAACGCATGAGAACCCTATAATTGTTTTACAGGGGCATTACCATGCAACAAAAATAAAACAAGATGATAATATGCTCGTAATAGCATCTCCATCACTAGTTACGTATCCAAATGCTTTTAGAGTAATTAATATAAATTCAAATAAAAATCGCACATTGGTTGATGTTTATTTGAAAGAAACCAATCTAAAAGATATACAATCTCGTTCTAAACTCAGACTTATGGGTTCAGAAAGGTTATATGGTGAAGAAAGCGATAGAAATGCAAGCTTTGAATTAGGAAGGAAAAATAAATAATGACAAACGGTAAGGCTACAGATTGCACAAAAAAAGAAGAAAAAGACACTTTTAGTATAAAATTCAGAGGTGTTAGAGGCAGTTATCCTGTAGCAAACAAAGATTTTCTTAAATATGGCGGTAACACAGCTTGCGTAGAAATTCATGCTGGCAAACATTTAATTATACTTGATGCCGGAACCGGATTAATAAGTTTAGGCAACGAACTCATGCACAAGTACATTGAATCAGGAACAACACTTTCAGACAGAACACCCGTAAGATGTTCAATTCTGTTAAGCCATATTCACCTTGACCATATTCAAGGATTTCCGTTTTTCCGCCCATCTCACTTATCTTCAACTAAAATGAGTATGCTAGGTGGAGTTAATTATAACGAAACACTGGAAAACGAACTTTCTAAAATTCTTTTTACAAAATCTTTTCCGCTTGATTTAGGTGATATCGCTTCTGATTTAAAAATCATTGACTTAAATGAAACTAATTATATTATTTTCAAAGAAGATAGCGAAGTTCCGACAGTTGTAAGGGTAAATGAACTAAAAGAGGGCGATTATACCGACAATGATGTCGTTGTAACTTGTTATAAATCATATGCTCACCCGCAAAACGGTGTTTTCGTTTACAAAATTGCTTACAAAGGTAAGACACTGGTATACGCAACTGACAAAGAGAGCTATCCTGGAGGGGACAAAAAGCTTATCAAATTTGCAAAAGGATGTGATTTACTGATACACGATTCACAATATTCCACAGAAGATTATTTGAGTATTTATGTACCAAAACAAGGATATGGTCACTCAACATTTGAAATGGCATTGGATTGCAAACAACAAGTCGGAGCCAAGAAAATGGTGTTCTTCCATTATGACCCTAATTACAATGACGAAAAATTAGACATGCTTGCAGAAGAATACGCATCTGAAGACGCAATTTTTGCTTATGAAGGTTTAGAAATAGATTTGTTATGATGAAGAAAATATTTTCTTTATTTTTACTATCAGTGATGTTACTCTGCTCAGGTTATAGAAAACCTTACAGATACACTATTGATGCAGAGAAAGACGCTTTTTTGCATAATAATGTCGGCTTAAATTATTTGAAAGACCGAATATATTATGCTGCAATACAAGAATTTAAAATTGCAATTCAATTAAGCCCAAATACTCAAGCAACAGCCATTTTTAAAAACAATTTGGGTGATACTTATACATATATCGGCTATCCGGATATGGCAAGAATTTGTTATGAAGACGCAATTAAGCTTTATGGATTAAATTTTAAATATTATCTTAATTTAGCAGAATGCTATAAAACCCTTGGCATCACACAAACCAAAATTAAAGAATATTCAACCTCAACTTTACCTTACGATAAAATCATGCTGGGACTTTTATACATTCAAACGGGAAGCATAAGAAAAGGAGTCAACACGCTAGATGAACTTTGTTCAGAAGAACCGGATTTGTTGATAACTCCGGCAATTCGCCAGTATTTAAGAGAAGTTACCAAAACACTATAACGATTAAAACGTAATGGTTTATTTCTATGCTATACTTTATGTATGAGGATAAAGAGGCTAAAGCTAAAGAAGTATCGTAATTTGCACGAAATAGAGCTTGATTTTAGGAGTATGAAAACTCTTATTATCGGCAAAAATGCGCAAGGCAAAACCAACATCCTAGAAAGTGTTTATTTTTTATCAGATTTAAAAAGTCCGAGAACATCTACAGTATCTGACTTAATTCAATTGAGCGAAGATAAATTTGAAATAGAAGCAGTTGTAGAGAAAAATAATACAGAAATTGAACTCGATTATTGCTATACACAAGAAAAAAAACGTGAACTAAAAGTAAACAAAGTTAAAACAACACCAAAGAATTTCAAGACAGTTGTTAAAACAGTTTTGTTTTCAACTAAAGATTTACTCCTTTTAAGAGGAACTCCGCAAGATAGAAGAGATTGGCTTGATAGAGCAATATCACAAGTTTATCCGGCTTATGATGAGCGATTATCAAAGTATGAAAAAATCAGAATTCAAAAAAACAATCTTCTTAAAAATGAATTTGTTGATGATGCGCTTTTAGATATTTTTAATGAACAATTGTCCGTTACCGGAGCAAATATCATATTTCTTAGAAAGAAATTTTTAAAAGAAATAGAAGAAATAGCAGCAAAAAAACATGGAATCATCAGCGAAACCGAAGTTTTCAGTTTGAATTATACTTGCCCTTGTTCAGAAATTAATGAAATAAGTGAGTATTTAAAACAACAACTTGCAGAAAGAAGGGCAGAAGAAATTGCGAGAAAAATATCTTGTGTTGGGCCACATAGAGATGATATAGGGTTTAAGATTAACGGACTGGATGCGGTTAAATTCGCTTCACAAGGTCAACAAAGAACGTTAGTTCTGTCACTGAAACTATCTGAGTTGGAAATAATTAAAAACAAAACAGGTTATTCTCCAATTCTCTTACTTGATGATGTTTTGGCAGAATTAGATGAAACAAGACAGAATTATTTATTAAAATCTATAGAAAAAGACACACAAACAATTATAACTTCAGTTGACACAATTCTTTTTGAAGAAGAATTTCTGAAAGATGTTATAATATACAATATAGAAGCAGGGAGGATTGTCCAATGATTTTGATTACAGGTGGAGCCGGATATATAGGCAGCCATTTAGCTATGGCACTTTTGGAACAAAAAAAAGACATTATTATATTTGACAGTTTGGAACTTGGACATTCCGAAATTATAGATATTCTAAAAAAACATGGTAATGTAAAATTTATTCAAGGAAATCTAAAAAATCTTGACGATATCAGAGGAGTGTTTCTTGTAAATAAAATAGATGCGGTTGTTCATTTTGCTGCATATTCTCAAGTTGGAGAAAGCGTTAAAAATCCTCAAAAATATTACTATAACAATGTTTACGGAACACTTAATTTATTGAATGCGATGCTAGAATTCGGAGTTAAGAAAATTGTATTTTCTTCTACAGCTGCAACATATGGCGAACCAAATTATGTTCCGATAGATGAAAATCATCCGCAGTTACCTATCAATGCGTACGGCAATTCAAAATTGATGGTAGAAAGAATTATGGATGATTACGATAAAGCATACGGGTTAAAATCAGTCCGTTTACGCTATTTTAATGTGGCAGGTGCTGATTCAGAAGCTAGAATCGGTGAATGGCATAATCCGGAAACTCACCTTATACCAAATGTATTGAAAGCAGACCAAAATCAAATTTTCAAAATGTTTGGTGATGATTACGACACTCCTGATGGAACCTGTGTAAGAGATTATATAAATATTGAGGATTTAGCTGATGCACACATCAAGGCTCTAGAGTACTTGAACAATGGTGGCAAAACCGATTTCTTTAACTTAGGAACTAATGATGGTAACAGTGTTAAAGATGTATTTACGGCATGTGAAAAAGTTACAGAAAGAAAAATTCCGTTGGAAGTTTGTCCAAGAAGAGAAGGCGACCCTGCAAAATTAGTAGCAGATAACAATAAGGCGCAAAAAATTCTTGGTTGGACGCCAAAAAGAGATTTGGAATACAGCATCAAAACCGCAAATAATTGGGAACTTAATGCTCATAAACTAGGATTTTGGGAATAAATTGAATGGGGATAAATTTAATAAGGGCTTAATACCCATTTGCATCTGTTAGTGAAGCTTTGCAGAGCTTTACAGATGCGGGTGGGGTGCAGTAAATACGTTATAAATTATTCCCTACGGGTTAATACCCTTTGCACTTTACTTTCAAAGTTGTAATTATACTTACCAATTTGTAAGTGTGATGTAATACCTTCCCTAATAAGGGAAGGGGATTGCGCCTACTTATTTTTACCAGACAGTAGTGCTAAGTATGGAGGTTTAATATTACATTTCTACTTCATCCGTGATATAAGACGCATCAAACTTATACGCTTCAATTGTTCTTGAAAAATACTCAGGCGGTAAACCTGCTTTTTCTTTTAAAGAGTTCAAGAATATTTCTCTATCAGGTAATTGTTCCCAAACAACCGGAAGATAAACTGCGCGTTTATCACGTTCTATAATTATAATCCCATGCGGATAAATTTTAGATAATAAATCACGCTCATCCTTAAAATGTATTCTTTCAATTGCTGACAATACTGAAACAGAAACATTCAAATTATTGACCTCATCTATAGTTAGTGGTTCAAACCTAGGGTCTTGGAACGCTGCATTTTTAGCATTGTCAATAATATCAAGAACTAATGGTTTTGTTGGATAAATAGAACCTATACATCCTCTTAATTTTCCATTAGTTTTTAGAGTTACAAATGATGCACCAAACTGAGTCAATACAGTTGGAATTTTATGTGGAATATATTCCTCTTGATTAATCGCAGCTAGAATACTTGCTCTTGCGGCTTCCAGCACATAATCATGACAATATTTTTCTATAAATTCATTACGTGAATCTGTGTACATAAACCAAGAACCATATCCGACAACTCTTTCCTTATCATTACTAATATCACCGGAATTATACATTTCTGAGCGAATCATTGAACAATCATTATTATTTGCAAAATCAACAAGCCCTTTTATTCCAACCACACCACAAGCTTGAGCATTTTCTAAAAAATTAATTTTGCCGGTTTCAATTATAGTTGCAGTGTAAGTATCAATTTGTCTGCACTGTTGTTGAGGATAAAAATGACTCAAGTCAGAAGAAATTACAAAAGATGAATTTTCCCAATAAGTTGCAATCAAATCAGAAATCAGACGATGATCACAATTACCTGTTAAAATAGGAACAATTTTAATCTTTTTGCCCATCTTTTTGAGATTTTTTACAAAATCAACAGCGCTTTGTTTTTGAGGTAAAAATAAATTTTGAATAAAGGGCAACTCAACTTCTATACAATGTTCCTTATCAAAAAACTCGTTATTGATAACACTCGGAAATTTTTGAGAAATGTCTTTCACTAATTTGTTATTGACTTCCAAACTTCCTAGCGGAGTTTCGAAATATGAATACTCCGGAAGTGCAATATTATTAAACTCGAAATGATGAGAAGGTCCTATTATAAAAATATTCTCACTCGGCTCTAAATACTGAAATCCAGCCATTGCAGCATGACCGGAATAAGCATAGCCGGCATGAGGTACAATTATAGCCTTTGTTCTATAATCTACCATTATATCCTGCTTGTAAGATTCAAGCACATTATTTAACTCTTCTTGTTCCGCAGGATAAAAAACTCCTGCAAAGTCACTTTTTTTATTCATAAAATTATTATAGAATATATTTTTATTAATAGCAAAAAAAATTTTTACAAGTTTTAAGTAGAATATGAACATAAATAATATCTCAAATCAAACATTTAATGGATACAAAAATCTTCTTGCAGATCATTCTCAAGTTGGAGATGCTGAATCAGCAACTATCGTAATGCAGCTTGATAACCTTGGAACAAATGATCTTGAAAAATATAATGAAATAAAACAAAGAATTCCTAATATCCAAGGTACAGATGATATTTTGGCATTAACTTATACCAAAAGACACAAAGATGATGTCGGAATGCTTATGGTTAACGATGCACTAATGCTTCGTGGCGAAGAATTGAGTGATTTAGAAAATGACTATGATCAATATTTTTCAAGTTTTGAAAATTATAAAACGGAAGAACGCAATACAATGAAATTGCATACCTTCTTAGCTAATCTAACTAAAAGAATAGCCAACGACAACAACTTAGGCATAGATATCGATTACAGAAAAGTCGCATTTACAGCGCATAAAATATTCCAATCAATAACCGGTGATGCAACGGTTGCTTTTCAATATTTACAAAGTGTGTTAAATAAGGACATGCCACCCCAAAGAGTTGCTCAAAAATTAAACACAGAACTTACAAAAAGCATGCTGCCATTCTTTAAATAATTTAGATTTTCAATTCCTTTATCTTTTGATACAATAAAGAAAGGAGATTGAAATGGACGATTTTAAACATTATACAGTAATGCTAAATGAGGCAGTTGATGCACTAGAGTGCCAAGATGGGAAAATATATGTAGATTGTACACTTGGAGGCGGCGGTCATAGCGAACTTATACTTAAAAGAATTTCACCAAATGGTAGACTAATTTCTTTTGATATAGATAACGAAGCAATTGCGCACTCTCGAGAACGTTTAAAAAATTACCCAAATTTAACAATCGTTAAATCGTCTTATACAAATATTAAAGCAGAATTGCATAAACTTGGAATTGAAAAAATTACAGGTGGAGTAATATTAGATTTGGGAGCGTCTTACCATCAATTAACAAAAGCGGAAAGGGGATTTTCTTTTTCTAAAGAAGCTCCACTTGATATGAGATTTGATATGGAAAGTGATTTTTCTGCGTATGATATTGTAAATAAATATTCAGAAGATGATTTGGTAAGGATATTCAGCGAGTATGGAGAAGAAAGATTTTCAAAAAGAATTGCTAAAAAGATTGTCGAAGTTAGAAGGACTACACCAATTAGAACAACGAAAGAACTTGCTGATATTATTATTGAAGCGACTCCTCGTATTAAGTCTAATATACACCCTGCTACAAGAGTGTTTCAGGCTATTCGCATTGAAGTAAATCATGAGTTAAAAAATGTAAAGAATGTACTACATGACATATTGGATTTATTAGATGCTGGTGGTATAATTTCAGTTATAAGTTTTCATTCTTTGGAGGATAGAATTGTAAAACAGTTCTTCAAGTTTGAGAGTCAAAAGTGCAGATGCAATGATATGATTTGCAAATGCCCACCGCCAAAAATAGAATTGGTGAATAAAAAACCTATTATGGCGAGTGAAAAGGAGATTAAAGAAAATCCACCGTCACGAAGTGCGAAGTTAAGGGTAGTAAAAGCTATTCGTTGATGTTGAGTATCTTGGGAGTAGAGGAGTAAGCAGCATTGGTTTCGGCTTTAAAAATCAACAATCACAACAGAAAATCAGGACTGGCAGGGCTAGAATTATTTATTGAAAAGTTTTCAAAAGAAGCTAAAGAAGAAAGTTATCAATTAGAAGAAGAATCTTTTATTGATAAATCTGTTCAAAAATTAGCTGTTAATAGTATAATAGAAGGGTACTTTCCGAAGGAGAATTTAGTTAAAGACATGGCAATAAAAAGAGTAAACAAAATGTTATGCGTCATTTTAAGCCTTTTAATAGGTGTCGTTGTCGTTAGCTATTACTTTGTTATTTCTTCTGAAATGAAACTTAACGATTTAAGCAGACAAACCGTTATTCTAAATAACGAAAATGAAGAGTTGCAAAATAAACTTGATTCATTGAAGTCATTCAATAATGTAGATAAGACTCTTCAGCAAAATAACATGCTTCAAAGAGCAGGACAAGTTATTGAAACCCCAGAAGTTACAATTGATACACCTGTTTCTGCTAATCGTTCAGTGAAGAAAAAAATATTTGATTACGCGATAGGTTTTTAGTTTATGTTAAAAATTGTATGTGGTGCCGGAAATGAAGATACAGAAAGCGTAAAACGACTTGTTTACACATACGCAAAAGCCGGTTGCAGATGCTTTGATATATCTGCCAGAAAAGAAATTTTAGAAGCGGCTAAAACAGCTGCATATCTAGCAAATGCGGAAGATATTCATTATTGTGTAAGCGTAGGAATAAAAGGTGACCCACACATTACAAAAGCAAAAATCAGAGAATCCGTTTGTATAAAATGTGGAAATTGTTACAGAAATTGCCCTAATGATGCGATAGAAGAATCTATCTTAGTTAACGACAAACGTTGTATTGGATGTGGTACGTGTGCTAAAAAATGTCCGACCGGCGCAATGACAATGTATGAAAAAGATGTTAATGTTAAAGAAATTCTTCCTTATATGGTTCAAAATGGGGTAGAAATTTTAGAATTGCATATTATGGGACATGATAAACAAGATTTGGATTATAAATGGGCTATTATAAATGAATGCAATCCAAAATTGGCTTCCATTTGTATTGATAGAGAACATTTTGGGAACAGAGAAGTTATAAAGCGCATTAGAGATATGATAGCACATAGAAAGCCTTATACAACAATAGTTCAGGCAGATGGAATTCCAATGAGCGGTTCTGATGACACTTATAAAACAACTTTGCAAGCAATTGCAATGGGAGAAATTATACAAAACAGCAACTTGCCAGTACATATAATGCTTTCCGGAGGAACAAATTCCAAAACAGCAGAACTTGCAAAACTTTGCGGCATCAACTATTGGGGTATCGCAATCGGCTCTTGGGCTAGAAAAATAACCAAGCCGTATATTTGCATGCCGGATTTTTGGGAAAACAAAGAAGCTCAAGCGAAAGCTGTTGAAATAGCCAAAAGGCTTGTTGAAAGTGTTGATTAAGAACTTCTATATCACTCTACTTTGAAATAATAGACAATTTTTGTCCTTCTTCCGGCTGTTCTACATTCTTATAAGGATTTGAAGCATACTTAAACTGTGCATTATAAGCTTTTGTATTAGAACCTCTAAAGATTACATTTTTGATGTGTTTAAGAATCATAACACCATTCTTAGATGTTTTTCCATTCATTATAATCTTTTTGCCATCTTTTCTTACAATACCAAGTTTTCCACCAACTTCTTTTACTACGTATTCAGTTTTGTCTTTAGCATTAGAGTTTGTAAAGACTGTTCCAACAGGAACTGCAACTCCTGCACCTAACATAATCATATCAAGCTCTGATTTTGGCAATATTGGAACATATTTATTGTTCGGATTGATTGATTCAATGTCATTATCAGCAAAGAATTTTTGTCTTTCTGCTTCTGTTTTTATATTATTTTTTGCAAAATAATCACATCTGTTAGAGAAATCGACATCACCAGAGTCAAACAAAGTTACTGTCATATCGCCATTTGCACTTTGCATCATATAAGCAACTTTTGCAAGTTCTCTTGTTAATAGCCTTCTTTCATCTACAAGTTGAGTTTTTAATTTTTCGTCATTAGGATTTGATTTCTTTTCTTCTGCTCTTTTTGCTATCTCACCTAATTCATTATTAATTTCATTTATTCTAACTCTTGCTTCGCTTGTTGATTTGTTTTGAGCTTGAACTTCCAACATATAAGGAGTACCGTTATTCAAAGCTGCCAATTCAGGATTACTTCTATCTTTTATAGCACCATTAATTGCACCCATAACAGTTTTTCTGTATTTAGCAATATCAGATTCACCTTCTATCTCTGTCCAAGGTAAAACGTTTCTGTTTTGAAGATAAATATTTTTAGCCTTTTCTTCGTAACCGGTCATGCCCATTTCATCACCGGAATATGTTGTAGGAATTCCAGGAAGACCTTTTAAGAATTCCATAATCATAGCAGCTTTTGCTACAGCCGGTTCTGTTGCAGCTTTATAAACACTGTCAACAATAGCTTCTTTATTAGCGATTGGCTTACCGGATGTAAATTCAGCTTGTTTAACAGCCATTGCTATTGCAAGTTTAATATCTCTTGCTGCGTAAGCATTCTTTCTCATCGCATTATTTGGCTCTTCAATTTTCTTGAATTCTTCTTTATTAGATTCTACAAGATGTCTGTCATATTTTTCCACAAAATCTTTTAAAGCATCATTTATTGAAGCCTCTGCTTTTGGAGAAAGCTTAGTTTGTTTGTAAGCATCTTTCAGCAATCTTGCAATCTGAATTGTATACAAGCTATATCTGCTATAATCAGCTTTATGACCTAAGATTTCAGCTGCAAATTTATTATTTTCTTCTTTAAGCTTTGCGTCTTGCCAATCCATATCACCATGAACCAGATAGTTATTTATATTCATTGAATTAGCTTGTTTAATAACTGCATCAATTAGTTTATCTTTCTCTGCATCTGATAGGTTCAAACCTTTTGCCATATTTAACACTTCTCTGAAAGCATTCTCTACAGACGAAAGTTCTTGAAGCTTAATCTTTTGCATATTTTCGGTTTGACCAACACCCAAGTAATTTCCGTTAGTCAAATCAACAAGAGCTTTCGTAATTCTTGCCTTATCCTCATCAGATGCAACGTCTGCACAATCTTCATTCAAAACTTCCATTAACAATTTACTCATAGCAATTGCACGAGGACTTGCTGTTAAGAAGTAGTTATTATTATCAACATTTAATCTTAATTCTAATGGGATATCAGCTTCTGTTTTTGCACCGGATAAAACCTTAATTGCTGCCATTCTACCATCTCTATTTTGTTCAAAGTTATGATAATCATTCAACAGACTAGAGTGGAATAATCCCATATCAAGAGCTAAACCGTGAATCATACGAGGTTTATCATGATTGCCCATAAATGTGTATAAGTTTCTTAAGTAATCAACACTTCTTGTTTGTAGCAACAAATCAAAACGATTTCTGAATCTATCGTGATCTTGGCTAATACCATTACCTTCATCAAAAGATGGCGCAAAGTTTGTCAACAAATCTGTAAAGAAATAAGAATAACCTGCTTCTGAAGTAATACCTGTTTCATTAAAGAATTTTACAAACGCATCAGGTTCGCCATTAAACTTTTGTCCAAGTTTTGTTTTATCTTTATAAGGATGAGAATCTAAACCGTAATTATCCTTCATCAACTCAGGAATATCAGTAATTTCTGCAACTATATAAGCATTTGGGTTTTGAGTCTTTACACCCTGTACAAATTTACTCCAGAAATTGATTACGTCATTCCAATTGTCATCAAATGCATCATCTTCATTTCTGATTGCATCCATATCCATAACGTCTTTTGCAGCATCTAATCTCCAATCCAAGCCTAAGCCTGTTCTATCAACTAGAGCTTCTGCAATTCTGAAGCTTGAAGTATCAGTACCTGCAATTCTTTTTGAAATCGAATCTGCAACAAATGAGATATCAGAACTATCTAATGTTTTTAGTCCTTTTTCCATTAATTTTTCTAATTGAGCAGCTTCTTCTTCCGGACTATGTGCATTAATTTTCAAAGATTTTAAACTTGTTCCGTTTTTCAATGCATCATAATCATATGTAATTTCACCATTTTCTATAATTTTTGTTTTGAAACTATCTCCACCTAATGATTTCAAGAAAGCATATTTTGCAATATCTTGTCCTACAAGTTCCATTACGTATTCGCCGTATTCTGTGTAATCACCATTCTTGTCTAGCAATTTTTCATTAGAAGTTTCGTTTGCCTTTTTAATAACAGCGTCTGCAAAATCTTTTAATTCATTATGATAAAGACTGTTAACTTTGATATAGTTTTTAGAATAAGGTTCTACTAATTGCGGGTTATTTTTCTTCATCAAATCAAATCTGGAAACACCAATTGTTTCATCAGTAGTAGCTCTATTTGAGAAGTATGAAGTTGATAAAACACCTACAGTATTTTCATTCAACTCCAAAGAATCAAGAGGTAATTTCATCAAAGATTTCACTGTAACATCATCTTTTGTTAAAACACCTTTTGGAGCTAATAAATACTGGCCATTCAAGATATTTGTTAGAGCATTATTATTTAATTTTGCTTCCGCAGGAAGTTTACCGTCTTTTATCAATTTATCAATTGCTTCAACTGTTTTTGCAGTTCCTACAGTTTGAGCAGTGTAAATTGTTTGAATATCCTTAACCTTACCTGTCCAATATTTACCTGATTGAATAGCCAAATCTTGAACTTCTCTCGCACCACGTTCAATCATTTGCTTTTCGTAATCTCTTTCAGAACGGCTTACTATACCTTGGAGAAGTTTTTCATCATAACCGGAAATGCCATAATTCATTTTTACCATATCAGTATTAGCATCCCAAGTTACAAAACCACCTTCTGTTTTTTTGTCGATTTTAAAATTAGAGAATTGACCTGCCATTATTGTACCGTCAGCAGTATCTAATTTGATATTTTTATCAAATTTCTTATTCAATTCATTGATAATTTTAACTCTATTATCATACTCTTTTGGATCAATTTGGAATATAAAGTTGATGACGGTATCATTATGGCTATTTATATCCAAAGCATTACCATCAGTAAGTTTTTCATAATTAATAATTGCCTTATCTAAGTCTTTTATTTGATGGTCGCTAGCTTGTTTAGCATCATAAATCTGGAACAAAGTTTCTTTGCTGGAATTATAATCTGGGTTAGCAACTTTCTTGTAAGTTCCATCACTTTGTAACTCATAGTTGTAAGGTGCATTTACAACTCTGTGTCTTAAATCATCTTTATTTTGAGGGATTACACCCAAACCAAGATTTGCATCTTTTAGACCACTCATTCTAAACCAATAATAAGATTGAGGATTTTTATCTGCCCATCTTAATGCGTATTGGAAATGAATACCTTCAAGACCTTCTGATGTAAATGTACCATCATAAACATATTTCATACCATTTGAGTACAAATCGCGGAAGAATGATGCAAAGTTTTCTGTATTACCCATATTTTCTGAAACTTGCATATTGTTCTTATTCCAATAACCTAGAGACCAACCCTTTGAACCATTAGCAATAGGAGTTGAGAACATGAATTTGTATCCATTTTCTTTTAGGTAAGGAATAATTTTTTGTGCACCGGCAATGCTGCCGCCATGAATATTAGAAAAGTTTTTTACAACACCTTCCATATTCTTTTGGAAATCTTTATCATAGTATATTTCACCGGTCTTATCATCAGCAAAGCTTCTATATTTAGCCCCTGGCATCAAAGAATCAGGAGTAATTAAATAACCAGCACCTTGAATAGTTGGTGTCGTACCCTTTCTTGAAACTAGAGAATGAGTATAATTACTAATTGGATCACCTGTATAGTCAGAGTGAACTGATTTTATATTACCATCAGCATCTCTTTCTACAACGGGGTCTATATCGTGAACAAATGTTCTATTTACATATTCCTGTCCTTGAGGCTTAATTTTAACACCTGTATCTGCACCTTCCCAAATCACTTTACCGGTTGTTTTATCTTTTTTTACAACTTTATAAGCAAAAGGAGCATTCTTATCAAGGTTTGTTATATTTTGCAAGTTAACATCAACACCTTCAGGCTTTAAAGGTATAGTTGCAATAGGAGTTTGTGACAACTTGTAATTCAATTTTTCAGTAGGAGTCGCACTGTAAATTTGAATTTCACAGTTTTCTTTGTCACTATCATAAGGGTAGTTGAAACGCATAACAGTTTCGCCAACATCATTCTTTACGTGTTGATATCCCTTGAATCCTATATTTGATAACCCGCTAATTTTATTTACAAACACCTTGCTGAACTCCTTCTGTATATATAAAGAATGTAAAAAAATATTTTTTGCTTATTTTTCGGTATGCAAAAGAAAATATTTACAAAATTTAATATTGTATATAATACACATTATCACTAAATTTCACATAACAATTATATTACAAAAAGATTTCAGCACAAGAAAGTCTTATACTTTAGATATCAACACCTGACATCATATTAATCAAAGTATCAATTGTATTTTGCATATTTACACTGTCAGTAGTTCTTTGCTGTAAAAATGCGTTAATCTGAGGCATCATTTGTATTGCTGTATCCAGTTTTGGATTTGATCCCGGTTGATACATACCTACATCAATCAAGTCTTTATTTTCACGATACATTGCCATAACTTTTCTTAATTTACCTGCAGCTTCTTTATGTTCTTTAGAAGCAATCGCAGACATAAGTCTGGAAATACTACCCAAAATATCAATCGCAGGATAATGGTTAGCTTCTGCAACTTTTCTGGATAAGAAAATGTGACCGTCCGTAATACCACGTACCGTATCTACAATCGGGTCATTAATATCATCACCTTCCATCAAAACGGTATAAAATGCAGTAATAGAGCCTTTAGGGCTATTACCGGCTCTTTCCAAAATCTTTTGCAACCAAGAAAAGATTGATGGCGGATAACCTTTCATTGTCGGAGGTTCACCAATTGACAAGCCAACCTCACGTCCTGCCATCGCACAACGAGTAACAGTATCTGTCATTAAGAAAACTTTTTTACCTTGATCTCTAAAATACTCACATACCGCAGTTGCAGTCATAAGACATTTTTGTCTAATCAATGGCGGCTGGTCACCAGTAGAACAAACAAGAACAGATTTTTTCATACCTTCCGGTCCAAGAGCATCTTCTACAAACTCTTTAACTTCTCTTCCACGTTCTCCGATTAGTGCAACAACGTTGACATCAGCATCCGAATTTCTCGCAATCATACCCAGCAGAGTACTTTTACCTACACCGGAACCGGCAAACAAACCCATACGTTGTCCGCACCCAAATGTTAAACAAGAATCAATTGCTCTAACGCCCGTTGAAAACATTTCCGTAATAATAGGACGCTCAAACGGTCCTGGGGGAGGACCATCAATCGGGCGCCAAGTTGCGCCTTCCGTATCTAAAGGTTTTCCGTCTATCGGATCACCCATTGGGTCAATAAGCCTACCCAGCAAAAATTCTCCAACAGGAATAATAATTGGTTGTCCTGTCGTTGTTACAAGACTACCTTGTCCAATTCCGGTTCCATCATAAAGCAAAAGCAATTGAGCTGCATCACCTTTAAACGCAACAACTTCCGCCGGTTTTTTCTCTCCGTTAGCAGCCTCAATGTAGCATAAGTCGCCAATTTTAAGTCCTGGGAGTTTAACTTCTACTGTCAAACCCAAAAGCTTAGAAACGCTACCTTTGTATTTATACAACTCGATATTTTCTATCTTGTCATGGACTTTTTGCTTAAGCTCATCTAAATACTCTTGATTAACACCTTCCATAATTTAATTTTAACATAGATTGTCAACAAACTACAATACAGAAAATTATTTTTCATAATTCATCATATTTTCTTTTGTTAAGCAAATTACAAAATCTTTACATTTGGCGCAAACGTAGTAGTAGTAGTAGTAGTAGTAGTAGTAGTAAGTTTTCCACTTTTATCGTCAAGTTTATAGCAATTTTCATATTTTTTTAAACTTTATAAAAATACAAATGGGAATTAAAAACTAAAAAGAAAAGGAGTTACCATGGGATTTGGAGTTAATTTATTTAAAACTGTATTTACAGGTTCAAAAGGTGTTCAAAGAGTTGCACAAACAGCAGAACATGCATTACCTAAAAGTGAAGGTATTGTTTCACAATTGTCAAAAGAATCTACAGACACATTTATGTCTTTAAAAACAATACCTCAAAAAACGTTAAAAAAAGCACAACAATTCAATGCTGATATTCAAACATTAAAAGCAGGCGATGCATCAGAAGAAGTAATTAATAAATTCAAGACAGCCAGAAATCCTATTAAATATGATGCGAATTTCGAATATACACCAAAACAAAAAGCTTTTATTGAGAAAATAAAAGTAATGAGAGAGCAAGAAGCTTTAGACAAAGAATTAGCAAAAGCAAAAGGAAATATTGAACAAAAAGCACAAAGAAAAGTTGCAGAACAAAAAGCAAAAGTTTTAGAGCAAGTTAACAATAAAATTGATTCGATGAAATATTATTCACACAATCCTAGCAAAGATTTGAAAGAAATAATGCAACACGTACCGGAAGGTGAAAGAGCTGAGTTATTAATGAATGCACTTAAAAGAAATGACAATGCAACTACTATATCTGCAATAAAATCAGAATTAGTTGACGTTATTAATAAAACCGGCGATGAAAAAATGCGAGCATCATTAACAAAAGAATTAAAAAATAATATCAATGAACTTAGAAGATCAGGCAAGGTAAGCGACGATTACTACTTAATAAGCGAAGATGTTAAACATTTAATCAACTTAAATGGCGATAAAAAAGCAATTGCCGCAGAAATTGAACAAACTCTCAGCACTTGTGGTGATGCCGGTGCCAGAGCAGGATATATAAATGGCATTAGGAGTTATTTAGAATCGAACCCTAAAGATAGAAGCTTCTACGATACAATTAATAGCTCTTTGCATTCTAAAATCGGAAATAATGCAACAGCAAAAGAACAAGCATATCGTGCATTGGCAACAATGGATGGAAACTATTATCATCTAAGAGATTTGTTACAAGCAAATCCTACTAGAACTAGTTTATTAAGATCACTGTTACAATCTGCAAAAACAGAATCTCAGAAAAAAGATTGTGCACAATTTGTAAAAGAATTATGCAATTCTAACATTGAAGGATTTAATTATGGTGAAATATTTAGCCCATTTTTAGATAAAACTTGTGGCAGCTGGGTAAAATCCGATATCATTAAGCCTCTTGCTTCAAGCGAAGTCGCACAGCAAAAACGTTGGGTTAATCAAATGATTCAAGATGAATTAAAAAAAGTTTAAAACAAAAAATAACCGAGCAAAAAGCTCGGTTGTTTTTTTAATCTATCCTCTTGCACAAATTGTTTGAGCTACGTATACACCGGATGCGGATGCTTGTATTAAACCTCTCGTTACTCCGGCACCATCACCGATTGTAAACAAATTCTTAACCCCTTCTGTTTCTAATTCGTTTGTCAATTTAACTCTTGCAGAATAGAATTTAACTTCTATACCATAAAGAAGAGTGTATCTTGAAGCAGTTCCCGGAGCGATTTTATCAAGCGCAAACAACATTTCAATAATACTCTTCATTTGTCTATAAGGAATTACCAAACTCAAATCCCCCGGAGTTGCACAAGTTAATGTTGGCGTAATTACACTTGATTTAATTCTATCCGGAGTAGAGCGTCTGCCTTCCAACAAATCACCAAATCTTTGAACAAGAATTCCGCCCGCAAGCATGTTTGCAAGACTTGCAATATGTTGACCATAAGCTATTGGTTCTTTGAACGGTTCTGTAAACTTTTTACTTACAAGTAGTGCAAAGTTTGTATTATTTGTTTTGATATTAGCATAACTATGGCCATTAACAGTCGCAATGCCGTTGTAATTTTCTTGAACAACTTCCCCATTAGGGTTCATACAGAAAGTTCTGACTTCGTCACCAAATGTTGGAGAATAATACACTAACTTAGATTCATAAAGCTTATCTGTAAGTGGTGCAAAAACTGGTGCCGGCAATTCAACTCTAACACCCACATCTACTGCATTATTCACCATACCTATTTTATTTTTAGCGAATTCATGAGTAAGCCAATCTGCACCTTCTCTTCCCGGAGCAATAATCGTATATTGTGCTTTTATAATATCTCCATTATCAAGTACAATACCTTTAACCTGCTCACATTCAACAATCAAATTTTGAGCTGTTACATTATTTAAAATAGTAATTCTCTCATCCAAGTAGTCTTGCATATGTTTAAGAACATCAAGACTTCTTTCTGTACCTAAATGTCTTACAGGAGAGTGAACAAGCTTCAATTCAGCTTTCACAGCTTCACGCTCAATCTCTCTAAAGACTTCCATGTTAGTACCAAAAACTTCGTCTGTTGCGCCATGCTCTAAATACATATCATCTGCGTATTTAATAAGTTCTTCAACTTTTTCTCTTGACATATAGTCAACCAAATGACCACCAACATCCGGAGTTAGGGTAAGCTTACCGTCAGAAAAAGCACCAGCTCCGCCCCAACCACAAAGCAAACCACAACGTTTACAATTAACGCATTTTGGAGAACCTTCTCTAATCGGACATTTTCTCTTTTCAATTTTCTGCCCTTTTTCTATCAAAACCACTTTCCACTCAGGACGCAATTTTACAATTTCTAACGCAGAAAAAATTCCGGCAGGACCAGCACCGATAATCGCAACATTATACATAAACAACACTCCTACTACCCTATTACTTATTTAGCATAAACTAAACACAAGTTTAAATCAATAATATAACAGTATATACAATTAGGTATATCCGATACATCCTTTGTAATTATATACGACTCATTCTTAAGAATAATTTTTGCAAAAATTACTAATATTTCTTTACATACCAATTGCGCAAACTCTGTTTTTATGATAAAATAGGCGCATAGAAAAAGTGAAATGTGTTTGATTTTAACTGATAAAAACCAGATTTTTTATAATTTTGTGTGTTACTAATATAGGAGAAAAAACTATGAAACTTATCTCTAAAGAACCAAAAACAGTTAAATCTACATTCAATGATGAATTTGAAAGCTATTTAAAAAAACAACAAATCAAAACTACTTTTAATGGTTATGAAATTGAGTCTTTCTCTTGGTACAAAAAAGCTTTGGGATTAGCATAAATTGTTTAAGACAGCTTTGGGGGAGTAAAGAAGATTTTTTAAGCAGCGAAATTTCTTTTATTTGAGATTTTGCTGCTTTTTAACGTTTTTGTGATGTAATTAATTGCACCAATTTATAATTACTTCTTATTTCCGACTTCATTACCGGGTATCATAAGTGCCAACGGAATAATTCTGGCAATATCATCTACAATCGCCGAAGTTGATACATAAGATGCTGCAACAAGCGCATCGTCAACGTGAGCAGAAAAATCTGTAAGTTTCATATCACGATTTTCCTTATGGCGGAATAAGAAGTTATTAACACGATTCATAATAACGTTTGCCAAATAAACACCTGCAAAAATACCGGCAACTGCACCGCAAGTTTTAGCAACTTTGCCATATTTACCAAGTTTTTCTGACAAAAAGTCTACTGTCAAAATTGGAATAGAAACATTACCGACCTGCATCAAAGCTTCTCTACGTTTTTCTTTTCTTGCTTTTGGGTCTTTATCAATCATATAACCACCGGCTAAACCTCCCAAAATAGAGCCAATGCCTATTGGAATAACCTTGTCATCATGGTATTTTACTTTTGCAAGAAATGAGTTTTTTATATTTTTCAGATTAAACATTTTTGAAGGTTTTAAAGAATATCCTGCTCTCTTTGCTAAAATAGCACAACTTGCAGCTGTACCAAGAGCAGCCATGCCGGCAACAACAGCACGTTGCTTCTTTGTATAGCGACCATTTGATTCTTGCTCACCAGAACTCTTAAAGTTTTGAATATTATTATAATTTACTGGACTTATATTCATACTACTACCTTCTATCTGGTATAAAACCCGAACAAGATAAAAATTGCCTTCGTGTTAAAAAAACTTAACATAGATTTTGATGCAAGTTACATAACACTAGCTCTTTTAGTATAACAGAATAATGCAGAGTGGAATTAATATTGTGCCAACTTCTCGAACTAATAAATATTTTTGTCAAACTAAAAAATTTTAAGAAAAAGTCGTGTTCAATGATAAATGTTGAACACGACTTACATTCTGACTTCCGAAAAAGAAATTGTTAAAGTTATAGTGGTTCCTAAAATGTTAGTTAACATTGTTGTTAAAGGCTAGAATAAAATATGGGTTCAACAATCATTGAACCCATATTTTTTATATTAACGGAATAAAGCTATCCATAAACCAGCTGCACGACTTCTAGCCGTCTGTATAAATTGTATTTCATTAGGATTGTTTAAAATTTCAGTTATCCTTTCAGGTGTTGCTTTTAGTCCATCGTTTCCTGATAAACAGTTGTATATGATGTCATTTACATCTTTTTTAGAGAAAAATTGATTTCCATCGACTTTGAAGTTTACTAATTTTTCAACAAATTCAGGATATTTATCCATTGTATTGATGACTACTTGTTTATCATATTTAACATCTTTTAAAGCTTCAATTAAACCATTTCTAATTTCTGGTGAAATTGAAGGTTTGGTTTGTGGTTTAGATTTTACTTTAACTTCCACTTTCGGATTAACTCCAAATACTTCAGGATTAGCTTCTACGGTAGAAGACAGCGGGTCTTGAATTGCTCGCCAAACACCAGCTGAACGACTTTTCCAACCGGATATACTTGCAATTTCTTCCGGATTATTTAATACAGCTTCAATTTTTGCTTGATAATTAGGTATAGGCTTACCGTCAGTAGTAAATCCTTCTTGACAATTTTGAATTAGATTGTCAATTTCTGTTTTAGATAAAAATGGTTTGCCATCCGGACCTTTAAACTCTGTCAATCTGGTTCTTAATTGAACATCTCTTTGTTCGAATGTTTTTGCACTTGGTTTTGTTGCATTACCATCGGTTGCAATTTGGCTTTCCGGTATTGCTTCATTATTTTTCAATTTGGCATATAAAGCTTCTGATTCAGCATCACCTTTTAGTGGTTCTTGACGTTTCAAGAAATTCTTTTTAGGCATTACATACGGATCGCCATCTGTATCATAAACAACAACTTCATCTTTCTGAATAACTCTTGGTCCTTCTTTTGTTTGGATTTCCGTTCCTTCCTTAACGATTTTATATGCAGAAGGCACTTGATCTTTTACAATTTCCATTGCATTACCTTTTCCGACCTGTGCATTATATAATGGGTCAAGCTTTCCGGTTGCAGGATTCTTATAAGTTGAAGCAATTGTTGTAGGGTCACCTACGGCAAAATCTCCACCGGCTTCATCATAAATCATGATGACAGATGCCGGTTTCCCGTCCGCACCGGTGCTAACTTCGTAAGGATGTTCCGGATCCCATTTGTTTGGTACATACATTTTTCCATCTTTACCTTGATATACAATACCATCTGGCTTGCCATCCGTAGTGTATGCTGTTGCTTTTCCGGCTTTGCTCAATGATTGATGAGCGTCAGCAGGGAAATTAGCCCTTGTTTTTGAATAATCTGGTGTTGGTAATTTCGCACGATATGTAGATGGACTACTTTGAACGGCCGGAGTTTTTCCTTTGACATTCTTATACCCAACTTTAGCAGATTTTACAGCACCACCAAGCATAATAGTACCCATACCGAGTTCGCTACCAGCTAAACGAGCCTCATCTTCTGTTTCAGCAGTTTGTGCGTGCGCTAAACCGGCACCAATTAATTGGCTACCTTCTACACCAAAATAGCTTTGTGTAGCTACGGCAAAATATTTTCCAGCATTTGCAACAGTTGCGACTTTACTTGCAGTTCCTAATGCGCCAACCATTTCTAAACCTTCTGCGCCAATAAAACTATCAACAGCATCGCCTAAACCTTTAGTAATATTCCATGCCGTTTCTAACTTACTCAAGTTGGTAGCATCACCATCATCTACCAGATTGTCAACGTAATCAACAAGCGCATTTAAACCGCTATATTCTTTTATAGCGTCTTTCGCATCTGTAGCACCAACTTTGTTATCAATATATTTGCACATATATGAATTAAACTCTAACAAGGCATTTTTCATACCAGAAAAATCTTTTTTCGCAGCAGCATCTTGGAATTTGTCCATAATGAATTTCTTTCTTTCATCATGTGACATATTGTCTATCTTTTGTTGTTCAATCTCACGTGTTAATTGGCTTGCTGTTTTGTTAGCATCCGCTTCTGATATTTGAACAGAATCTATATGTGCTTTAAACTTTTGTTCTTCAGCAGTTTTTTTGTGATTAAGAATTCTTTCATTTTTAATATAGTTATTCATTTCCGCAGCTTTTTTCTTGCGTTCTGCCACTGTTTCATTCAATTTCATTTGACGATGAGAAATCGCATTCTGTTTTTCTACAGGATTTTTTTGTGCAAAACTTGTCATACTATCTAAATATGATTCTTCACCACCACCGTAACCGGCAAAACCCCAAACGTTACCTTGTCTTAAAGCAGTTTTCTGTTGTTGAGTCATTGCTTGAGCGTTAAAACCTTCGGTTGTATTCATCCAGTTTGCATACTCATTCTTGTTAAGTTTGCCGTGTTGAAGCATATGTTGAGCAATATCAAACTTGGTCATCTTGCGACCTGTTTTTGCTTCTATTTGCTTTAAAGCTTTCAAATTTGCTTGTGCATAAGCGTCGATTTTTTGTGAGATTGTGGGTGCCATAAACATTCCTTTCTTTATTTTTTAAGTCTTACATCTTGAATTTGCTATAACAAGCTCCACGAGAGAATTATAGAAATTTTGCAACGTCACTTTTTATACAAAATGTGATGAACCCAATAAAGACGTAGCATTTTAGGGGTTAAAAACAAGAAATTTTAATATATTTATGTAAATTTTTGTAACAATTTGAAGCCAAAACCTAAAGTTTTACGGAATTGTGCCGATATATAAAAAGTTACGTCACATTTTGTATAAAATGTGACGTTCTATTTGAATTGAATTAATTAAGATAATACAAATTGCCTAATAATAGCGCATAATTGTTATTGTTTTACCTATACAAGTCTGTAGGTTTTTAACGTCTGGATTGCCACGAAAATTCTCGGAATAACAAACAAGACTACGAACCAAAAGTGTAAATTTTCTCGCAATGACGCTGCAATAGGATTTTTACACAACATCATTATGATGGGTATTTCAACAATACAGTTTTGTAGTTTTTGTAGGTATAATCCATAACAAGGTAATCAAGACATGATAAATCCGCTCCACTAATAAGAGTAGGAATTCGCCGTCCTAGTTAGGAAGGTCGCAGCTATTAACGAAGACGTGATAATTTAATTAACATTCAGACTTAACATCTTATTTCAAGCCTGATGACTGGATTGCTTCACTCCCGTTCGCAATAACTAGGCGTAAAAGCACCAGTAGAGCACCTTTGCGATAAAATTTGGGCTTCGAGTTCATAGACTTACTTGAAACTATAAGGAATTTCGTGGTAAGCAAGAATATATAAAAATCACTAATTAGGGGTATTTTTTAAGCAACATACATAATTAACAAACAGGTGAATAAAATTTAGAAATTTCTTCAAAATACTTTTCTAAAGCCTTATACCCGTTGTAAATTTCATTCGTGACTGTAGAATATCTGCTTGCAACAATATATTTCAACTCTTTACATCTTATTTGCAACAAATTATCTGCATCTTTTCTTAATAATTCATTATTAGAAGTAGACCACTTTTTCAAATAAGACAACTCTTCATTTACTTGTTTTATTGTAGAATACTCCAATGTATTAAAATCATATTTCTTCAATAGTTGAATTTCTGCGTTAGTAATACGAGCTTGAACGGCTTGGAAACGATAAACTTTTTTGATAATTACATAGTTATCTGCAATTCTTCTATGTGAATATGGAACAGCACTTTTTGCCAATAGAGCAGATGTAGAAAGGGCTGTAAAAGCATCATCATCTCTTGATAAAGTACTTTGAATCGGATTAACCGTAACTATCTTCTTATTATCCACGTTAAAAACTCCTTCCCGGTTATCTAAGTCAATTTTATAATAACAGTATGCGTTTGTCACTAGCTTAGTTACTAAATTTTACATTATGTAAAAAAGAATTATAATCTATATTATCAATTCAAATACCATATCATTCATGTTATCATACCGTTATGCAGAATGTTTCATCACTTTTATCAGAGGAGCTTAATCTCGTTAATTCGGAGTTAAATAATATTGACTTGTTTAACAACGAGCTCGGGAAAGCTTTAAAAAATTTTCTAACAACATCTTCAAAACAAATCCGTTCAAAAGTATCACTTTTGTACCTAAAAGCCTTCAATACAAAGGTTTCAGCAAATAGTATAAAGATAATTTCAGCAGGAGAAATTATTCACAACGCATCATTGCTTCAAGATGACATTATTGATAACGCAGACACAAGACGTGGTGAAACAACAATCGGGACAAAGTATTCTAAAAACATTTCAATTTTATCCGGTGATTTTTTATTAAGTGTTGCGATAAAAAAACTGCTTTCAATAAACAACACTCGAATCTTAGATATATTTTTGGAATGCACACAAGCTATGTGTAAATCAGAAATTGAACAGTATTTTTTGCGTGGAAACGAGCCTGAGCTTGATAATTACATAAATATCTGCATCGGAAAAACTGCTAAACTTTTTGAAGCAATTTTAGAAAGCTGTGCTATTTCAGAAGATATTGATATAAAAAATGCCAAACAGTTTGCGCTTAATTTTGGGATTTATTTTCAACTAAAAAATGATTTAGAAAAAGAATCGTCACTTGCAGACAAAAAGAACAAAATTTATACACCAAAAGATTTTTTGGGTATTGAAAAAACATTGATTTTAATAGATAATTATCAAAAGAAGATAAGGAGAGATATCGACAATTTGCCTGATAACAGTTATAAAAAAGGATTAGAGGATTTAATCATAGGGTTATGATAGATAAAGAAAAATTTAAAGCAAATTTAAAAGAAACAATTGATACAATCGTTTTTGTAGTAGTCGCTGTAATATTAATCAGATTTTTTGTTGCAGAATTAAGATGGATTCCATCAGGTTCTATGCGCCCAACATTAGTTGAAGGCGACAGAATTGTTGTAGAAAAGCTTACAAAATTCCCTAATCTGTTCAAGCATCAAGGATTTGAAAACACACCTAAGCGTGGTGATATCATGATATTTTATCCGCCATTCGTTAAGCTTAAATCTACTCCTTGGGCTGTATTTAGCAGACTTACAGGATTTTTCTGTAAGGATATTGCATATATAAAAAGAGTAGTAGGACTTCCTGGAGAAAAACTGGAAATCAAGCAAGGTACAAATGGCGCATACAAGGTTTACATCAACGATAACCCCCTCCAAGAAGATTACATTATGAGCGAATATGATTTTCATAAATGTAAATCTGACATGTATTGTGGTCCATTAATTATACCTGAAGGTCAATATTTCATGATGGGTGACAACAGAGGAAACTCTATGGATAGCCGTTTTTGGGGCACATTACCTAAAGAACGTTTCATAGGCAGAGCTGTTTTCTTATTCTGGCCATTAAACCACATCAAAGGACTGTAATATTAAACAATTGAGTTTAAGTAGAAATGATTTTCTACCTAAAGTTATAGAAAATTCTAACTTTTTTAGAATTCAAAAAAAGACCAACAGCATATATTATGATAGTGTGAAGGAATAGAAATACCCCGAACAGCTATAGCATAGGTATAGCCATATTTTGGCACAACTTGTGCTGTAATCAAGGATGAAAATTTAAGAAAAGGAGATCACATTATGGCTTCAATCACTATCAACACAAACATTGCGTCATTGACCGCACAAAGGAACTTGTCTAACGCAACAAGCGGTATGAACACAGCAATGGAAAGATTATCAACCGGTTACAAAATCAACTCCGGTAAAGATGATGCTGCTGGTTCAGCAGTATCAACATTAATGGAAGCGCAAATTTCAGGTTACGACGTAGCTGAAAGTAACGCAACAATGGGTTTAACACTATTAGACACAGCAGAAGGTGTTTTGGATATCGTTTCTGATTACCTTCAACGTGTAAGAGATTTGACCGAACAAGCTGCCAACGGTACATACGGTACATCTTCATTGAACGCTATCAGAACAGAAGTTCAACAAAGAATGCAAGAAATCAACCGTCTTTGTGACGTAATCGATTTCAATGGTATTCAGTTATTGGATGGTACTAGTAACGCATATAAAAGCGGTTCCGGTGTAAACTTGCAGGTAAGTAACAATTCAGGTAAACCAAACATCATTAACCTTGAAAAATCATTATTTGCATCAGCTAAATGTAGCGCATTATTTGGCACATTAAATGGCAACCAATGGTTTATAAAAGAGGGTGAATCATATGATGCTGCTAAAGTTAATAAAGGTGGTAAAGATTATATTGATTCTACAAAATTTTCAACACCGGCTCTTTACGCAAGAATTATGGGCGAAAAAGTTGAACTAGACGATGGCACAGTTTACGATTATACTAACAATGGCATAAAAGATAATATGTATGATCAGTATGGTACTAAAGACCCTTTAAACGGCGTATTCAACTGTATCACAGCTATTTGTGATGCTGTTTACACAAACGATTCTACTGCTCGTGAATTTTTACAATTCGTTGACTCAGCTATCAAAAACATTTCTGATAGAACCGCATTAATCGGTGCTTACATGAACCGTGTTGAATCAGCTGTTGAGGCGATAAGTGTACAAAAGCAAAACATTGTATCAGCTAATTCGTCTATTAAGGATGCTGATGTTGCAACAGAATCTTCTAATTACATCAAATACCAGATTCTACAACAATCAACAGCAACATTGTTATCAACAGCAAACCAAACTCCAAGTATTGCTTTGAATTTAATCTAATAAAATTTTTCTTAGATAGTGATGAAGCCCCCGCAAATGCGGGGGCTTCATTCTTATATTTATGATAAAATTTAACTATGGGACTTTTATCATTATTAAGAAAGAAAAACAGAACATCTTTGTTTACAACTCCATCACACGATGGAAAACTTTGTATACTACACAAGTTTTATCAATGGTATCGTGCTGATATTTCAGAAGTTGATGCGTATAATCCGGAAACAGCTTTAGAGGAAGCAGAAAAAAAAGCTGCAATTATATACAATACACGCAAAACAAAATTTTTAACAAATGGTTCTACAAGCGGTATCATTACTGCTGTATTAGCCAGCTGCAAACCAAATGACAAGCTATTAATCTGGGAAAAGTCTCATCCTTGTCATAAAAATGCCGGAAAACTTGCAGGCGCAAACATAATCGAATACAGTTTGCCATACAATGAAGAATGGGGAATTTACGAAAGATTAGAAAATATAGAAGAGTTAATCAAAGAACACTCTCCAAAAGCAATTATTGTAACTTCTCCAAGCTATGAAGGTGTTGTTTCAGACATTCCACATATCAGCGAAGTATGTAAAAAGAATGATGTTTACTTAATTGTCGACGAAGCACACGGAGCCTTGTATCCGTTTTCAGATAATTTACCTGAATCAGCGATAAAATATGCTGATTTTACAGTTCAATCATTGCATAAAACAGCAGGAGGAATAAATCCTACTGCATTATTACATTCAAATTGTGATTTGGATATTGATTCAGCATTTAAGCTAATCAACACAACATCCCCATCTTATCCTATGCTTATGACAATTGAAGCCAATATAAATTATTTGAATTCTAAAAAAGGCAGAGAAAAAATTGAAGCTTTAATCTCAGAAATCAAAAAATTGAAACAAGAAATAGGTAAAATTGAATTTTACGGTGATGATATAACAAAAATCCTTATTAAAAAAGAAAATCTGACAGGCTACGAGCTATCAGAAATTCTTTTTGATAAATTTAATATAGAAGATGAGCGCACAAATGATAAATCTACAATGCTTTTGACAGGTCTGGGTACAACCTCTGCTAAGCTTTTGCGCCTTAAATATGCGCTTTTGAAAATATCTTCTAAGTATTAACTATTTAATTAACGCTTGTACTGCTTTAAAATTGGGATGCTTTGCACCTTTTAGCCATTCAAACAATGCAATTTCAGTCGTAATAATATAAGCGCCATTATCATTCATTCTTTCTAATCCTGCAAGATATTCTTCTTCTGCACGACTTCCGCATGCATCTTTTATAATGCTTACTTCATATCCAAGTTCTCTTAATGCTGCTGTTGTTTGGCTTACACAGATATGAGTTTCAATACCAAATATAAGAATTTGCTTTTTATTATGTTTTTTAATAGCTTCAAGAATTTCTTCGTTATTTAATGCTGAAAAAGCTGTTTTTTCAAAGACTTCAGTATCTTCAGCTAAAGCATTCTTTACAGCAGGAATTGTATTACCTAATCCTTTTGGATACTGTTCTGTTACTACAACCGGAATTCCAAGAATTTTTGCAGCTTCTGCAACAATTGCAGATTTTTTCTCTACTTGCTCTTTATTGAATACCGCATTTAACAATTTTTCTTGAACATCAATAATCAGAACTAAGCTGTCTTCTAAATTAAGTTGTGCCATCATTTATCTCCTTCTTAAATTCTAATATAAACTGTTCTAATAAATCTTCTAGAAAGCCCGCTTCCAATTCGTCAGGCTCAAGCGCTATTCTTTTCGTATCAAGATTTTCGTTTCCGGATAGGTAAGTTATATCAATATTTATTTTAGAAAAACCTGCACTAGTAATCTTGAATACAGACTGAATTTGGCGATTTTTAATCCTCAAAATACCATACCCATCACCAATTTCTTGCTCGATTATAACACCGTAAAGCTTATCTGTATATTTTTGCTTTATATGATAAAAAGTTGGAGTAATAACCTGTTCAATTTTTTTGTTAAAATTGTGCTTGAATTGTTTAAAATTATTCGTAGGATTTTCGGAGCTAATCATACTTTCCGTAAATTTTTCATAATTAATAGCTTCATGTAATTTATTAAGAGCCTCATTGATAAGTTGCTGTCTGCTTTTGGAAAAAGTTTTTGCAAAACCTGCATAAATTTTTTCCGGAATTTGAGAAGATATTTTTGCCCAAATTTTTTGAGCCCCATCTATATCCGTATCAAATAAAAGCAAAAAGTATTTATTCACGGCAAAATTCATAAGAATATCGTTTTTTCTAATATTATTTAATATAATTGTTTCAATTTGATTTGGTTTAATCAAAAATTTCGTTTTTTCATTAGGAGAAATTGCTGCCAAAACAGAAGGAGTCGAGGTTTTATTTATTTTATCAAGTTCTCTATCCAAAACATTAACATAATCTAAAAAAACCTCATTATTTGGAGTTATACAATTATTTTTTTCTAATATTTCCCGATAACGCAAATTCTTTATTAATAATGACGAAACATTTAAAGCCGACGATAGCCCAACATCAATTTCTTCATCACTTGTCATTGGTGTAAAATACGATAACGCACCAGTTTTTAGACATGCTATCTTAAAATTTTCGTCCTCATTAAAAGAAAATATAATAGTAGGATTACCTTTAAGTATTCTTAGAAGTTCTATAGTCTGTTCCTTAGAACTCTCACTATTAATTATCAAGACAGATGTCTGTAACAAGTGTAGTTTTTCCGGTATCTCTTCAAATTTAAACCTAAATAACTCGTCTGATTTTCTTAATTTAAGTTTAGGTACAATAAATTCAAAAAAATCAGAATCATTTGTTATTAAAACTACTCGACCATGCATATTAAAACCTAATTAACTTAATTCAGAAATAAGAACCTCTGCTTTTTGAAGAACAGCTTCTCTTAAATCTTCCAAATCTTCGATATCAATTCCCAAGGATTTAATAAAGTCTTTATCTACAGAGTTTGGATTAAATTCGGTCTGAACAACCTTATCAATAAGACTTACTAAATTACACGGCACAGGAATTGAAGACAATGATGGAGCGTGGTGATAAGAAATAATATTTGCTAACAAAATCGGCAACTGCCATCTTTTTGCCAATAAAGAGCCAGTTTTTACATGGTCAGAATCAAAATATTTTTTTTCTGCTTCTAACACATCTAAACCGTCCTCAATAGCTTTCTCGACTTTTGTATATAATTTTTCATTAGCCATATGTAAAACAATTTTACCAACATCATGAACAAAACCTGCAATAAAAGCTTCATCTTCATCCATTATTTTAGTTAATTTTGCTAAGTATTCACAACCTGCAGCAACGCGCATCGAGTGTTTCCAAAGTTCTTTATCACCTGCATTTGACATCATTGGCTTCATTGCAACAGCAACTATAATATTCTTAACTTTTACCATCCCTAAAAGTGACAATGCAATGTTGATAGAGCTAATTTGCTGTGAAAATCCATAATACGCAGAATTAACCAATGCTAGAATTTTTATAGTTAAAGATTGATCAAACATTACAATATCACCAAGCTCTTTCATACTAGCAGTTGGCTTTTTCATTATATTTAATGCCTTTACAATTACACTAGGCATCGCATGTATATCTTTTACACTATTTACTAATTCTACTGTTTTATCCATTTTAAGTCACCTTTTTCTATACCTGTAAATGTTTTTTTATTGATAAGAAGCTGCCGATAGCCCCAAATGTTGTACCAATTACCAACAGAGTTATTATAACAACATTTTGAGCAAAAGCAGGATTTGGTATCAAGAAAAACTTATGCACATTTATCAGCAAACCTTGTATACAATTAAGTGGAAATACTGCTATTATTGAAGATACAAAGCCATAAAATGCACCTTGCATAATCAATGGAGTTTTTATATACCAATTGCTAACCCCCATTAAACGCATAATTTCAATTTCATCTTTTCGTGCTTGAATAACAAGTCGTATCGTATTATTAATAATTGTTATCGTTAAAGCTGCTGATATTATAATTACAAACACCATTGTCGTATTTACAACATTAGTTAAAACCTGCATTTTTTTAGCAAGTTCTTTGGCATAACCCATATCCTCTACGCCGCCGATTGGTTTAATTTGATTGAATACTTCTGAAATATTATCAGGTTTATCAACCTTTACGCGCAAAGTATCAGGTAAAGGATTGGAAATATCATGCAAACCTAACTCTTGTTTCAAACTACTCCAAGACTCTTCTTTTGTTTTTAAAGTCACAGATTTTACATGCTTAATCTCACGAATTCTATCTTTTACAATAGCTGCAGATGTATTTGGTTTCAAATACACAGAAATTTCCAATACATTACCAAGTTCATTCGCAAATGTTGAAAGTGATAATGTGAATCGGAATAGCACACCAAACAAAGTTAAAATGGCAGCCATTGTCGTAATTATAACAAGGTTGTTAATACCAGTTCTTTTTATATCGTTAACAGCTTCCATGACAATTCTGTAAGCAATTCTTAACTCACATAACCAATCTTTTGGAATATGTTTTTTAACCTGTTTTTTTAATTGCTGTCTACTATTGTCCATAAGTACCTGCCTGAATATCTCTAACTATTTCACCTTTTTCAAGGGTCAAAACTCGTTTTCTGAATCTATCAACAAGAGTATAATCGTGTGTTGACACAATTACAGTAATTCCTCTTTGGTTAATTTGTTCCAAAATCTGCATTACTTCTAAAGAATTTTTAGGATCCAAGTTTCCAGTAGGTTCATCTGCAATAAGTAATGGAGGACCGTTAACAAGAGCTCTTGCAATACTTACACGCTGCTGTTCACCACCAGATAACTCTGAAGGTTTTGCTTTCGCTTTATCCAACAAACCTACAACTTTTAAAGCACCTGTTACACGTGTTCTTATATCAGCAGAACTTATACCAAGTGTTCTAATAACATACGCAATATTATCATATACACTTTGATTTTGTAATAATTTATAATCCTGAAACACAATTCCCATGCATCTTCTAAGATTAGGAACTTTTTCAGGAGGTAAATTTGCGATATTAATTCCACCGATTAATACAGTTCCGGTAGTTGGAGTTTCTTCCTTGTACAACATTTTCATCAATGTTGATTTACCGGCACCCGATGCACCCGTAATAAATACAAATTCACCTGATAAAATATCCAAATTGATATTTTTTAGTGCATAATTATTTTTATATTTTTTTGTAACAGATCTTAATTGTATCATTTTATTAACTCAATTATCCTATCAGCAATACTTTTAGCGTCTAAACCGTAACATTTTAACAATTCATTTGGCGTACCTGTTTGTCCGAAACAGTCATTAACACCAATTCTATGAACCAATTTTGGAGCTCTTTCTGATAGGCATTCACAAACCGCAGAACCCAAGCCACCAATTATAGAATGGTTCTCTATTGTAAAGACATGTTTTGTTTTGCTTGCTGACTCTACTATAGTATCAACATCTAAAGGCTTTATTACAGGAATATTTACAACTTGTATAGACAAACCTTTTTCTTCAAGGATTTCAGAAGCTTTTAGCACTTCTGCCAAAATATCACCTGTAACAAATAAAGTAACATCAGTACCCTCTTTTAAGACAACAGCTTTGTTTAAAGAGAATTTATAATCACTGTCGAATACGATTGGAACATTCATTCTAGAAAGGCGAATGTAAACCGGTCCATCGTATTCTGCTGCAAACCTTACAGCTTGACGAGTCTGCTCATAATCACCCGGAACAATCACTGTCATATTAGGAAGTCCACGCATAAGTGAAATATCTTCCAAAGCCTGGTGACTGGCCCCATCTTCACCAACAGTAATTCCACCATGAGCTCCTACAATTTTCACATTTGATTTTTGGTAACAAACAGAATTTCTAATTTGATCATAAGCTCGTCCTGTTGCAAACACTGCAAATGTTGCAGCAAATGGAATAAAACCTTCCAATGACAGACCTAATGCTGTTGTAATCAAATCTTGTTCTGCAATACCAACATCAAAAAAGCGTTCCGGAAAAGCTTTTGCAAACAAAGATGTTTGCGTTGAACCTGACAAATCCGCATCAAGAGCCACTACTCTTGAATTTTTGGCGCCCAAATCCGCAAGTTCTTCACCAAATGCACCTCTGATTGATTTTTTTGTATCATAGTCTATAGTCAACATAATAACCCTCTTAACAGAATTATACCATAAACTATAAAAAACTCATAGAAGCTATTTTTTCCAATAGTCACAAATTAGTTTTTCTTTAGAAGAAAACATGCCCTTAATTTTCTCTACAAAAGCATTTTTTTCAAATTCTTCCAATTCTTTTTTTAGAATAGCTTTTTCTAAAATTAATGAATTATATAATTGATTACAAATATCATTAGATGCTTGGTGTAAATGTAATTTCTTTATTTGTAATTCTTTTTGAAATATTTGTTTTTTTAGCTGATTTTTATTCACAAAAGACCTCTTGATATAAGAATAAAACTTTCAATAATCTTTTGCAATCAATCTTTTAGAGGAAATTTGATTTGGGGGATTTAGGTGAGAGATAAAATTAAGTAGCCAAGATAATGTTTAAAAAGGAATGTTTTGTTAGTTTATATTTTTTTGCCCTTACGGGATAATACCCATCCAAACCTTCCCTAACAAGGGAAGGAACACGCCAGACTTGTAGGTTCACTTTGAGGCGAAGCCAGTAATTTCGATACAATCTAGTGGTATTCACCTAGCAGCCGACCCTGTGGTCTTTTCTTTTTGATTACTTTTTCTTTTTAGCAAAGAAAAAGTAATTAGCTGAAGATACCAAATGTACGTTCGATGTTATCTGAGATTACTTTTTTTACTGAATCATACTCAGTTGTCAGGGCTGTTC
>OBLI01000733.1_pt1 | contig 34156 bp, 28 predicted proteins | sample 1519701 | NCBI WGS metagenome assembly OBLI01 (sample SAMEA3663005, study PRJEB22513) | pig gut metagenome | biome: pig gut; feature: pig-associated habitat; material: faeces | place: France | collected 2012 | reverse complement strand
TGTGATATTGCTCGATATGAACTTCACCATCGGTATGAACAGCGGACAGGAAGGACTAACATGGCTGCGCACCATCCATCGTCTGCATGCAGACATCCCCGTGGTGCTCGTCACTGCCTTTGCCGATGTGCAGCTCGCTGTGAAAGGTCTCAAGGCCGGTGCCTCAGACTTTATCACCAAGCCGTGGGATAACGATGATCTCATACGGACACTCAAGGATGCCATCGACAATAACAATCATATAGACACTCTCGAAACAGTTGAGGCTCAACATGTTCGCAAGGTGTTGGACAAATGTCACGGGAATATCTCGCATGCCGCCGAACTGCTCGGTATCACCCGCCAAACCCTCTATTCAAAAATAAAGAAATAACCAATTGTATGTACACATTAGAAGTATTCTTTCTGTCAGTAATAATACTAGCGATACTGTCTTTGATGATATACCTCTTCTATCGCCATCAATGCCGCCTGCGCGAGATGGCCTTCCTCATGCGTGAGGCAGTGCGCAATGGCGACTTCACCTTCCGTGTGCCCACCAAAGGGATGTTCTTTGGCGAGAAAGCACTGCTTGACGCCCTCAACGACATGGAGAACAACATCGGACGACTGACTGCACAGAACGAGGTGGAGTCGTGGGAGAAACTCACCCGTGTGCTTACCCACGAAATCAACAACGCCACAACACCTATTCTCAGTATATGCCAGTCGTATCTCGCCTCGCCATCCTTTCAGTCCTCCCCATATCGCGAGGGCATCGAGGCAATTCACGACACCACATCCGCCCTCAACGTCTTTGTGGATAGTTATCGCAAGATGACGCAGATACAAAAGCCCGCCCCTGTGGAGCTCAACCTTCTCGACTTCATCTCGGGTCTCTCTTGCATGTATCCAGCCCTCCAATGGCATATCGACCTCCCTGAATCCTTGACAATAACCATCGATCCCAATCTCCTTCGTCAGGCAATAATAAACATAGTGAAGAATGCTGCCGAGGCAGGAGCCAAGAACATCTCCGTCCGATGGCTCGCCCGCCGTCTCTACATCAGCAACGATGGAGTCCTAATCCCCCCTGAGCACCATCGCGACCTCTTCGTCCCATTCTACACCACCAAAAGCCATGGCTCTGGCATCGGTCTCCCTCTCTCCCGCCAAGTACTGATGATGCAAGGTCGCGACCTCTCCTTGGCTCCCGTCCCCCAACCCGGCTATCATGTCACCTTCGTCATCTCGGAGATAAACAATCAATAATCCAGTTTTCGCCCAAATCTACACTTTTTACCACACATTTGGGCGAAAATCGTTTGTTTTCTCAGATTAATTATGTATCTTTGCACCAAAATCAAAGGTATATGGAAGGACTTTTTTTGACAAGTGGCTTCCTCGTTCATCAGATGCTGCTTCGTTGCTTCAAGCATCATCCTTCTTAACTTTTATTATATATTAGCGAAGGAACAACGGAGGATGAACGAAGGATCATTGGAGGAGCAATAGAGGAAGAACGGCGTTTTTGCTTAAAAAATAGGGCAAAAATACAGATTTTGAATACAATATTTAACAAAAGGACTTGATTTGAGATTATTTGTTTATATATATTAACGTTGGGTAATCAGAGATAGAAGCGTGCTTGATTTTTTCAGGCAACACTGCATTTTTGCCTCTAATATTCACATTATCAGCAGTTTGATGTATCTAAACACCACACTAACACTGCACAAACACCACATAAGTGATATTGGTATTAAATATTTACAAAACCGCTAATATTCCTTGTGTAGTCTATGTGTAGTGTTAGTGTAGTGTTGAAAAGACTTAAGTTGCAGTAGTTCAATGAATTAAATCCGAAAATGCAGTGTTTCTCAAAAAAAAGAGCAGGCTTTGTGATTGTAATTATGAGGTGTTATTCAGAGTAACTAATTCCTAAACATAGGTAATTCTTTCCGAAATTCAGGTATAGTGCCTTTTGCAAAATACACGGCATTGGCATTCCTCGCTAAATAATTTATTTCTTGGCTAAATCTCAACTTTTTCATAACTTTGCGCCAGAAAATAAAGGCAAATAACGGTTAAGTACCAATTCAGGCAAGTATAAATCCACCCATTGCGAGTAGAATATTTTTACCATAATTAGCCCTTCATATTTGCCATCTTTCTAAGGAAAAAGGAAATCGTTTCCATATATACGAATCTCACGAGGGTAAAAATCAGCGTTTCCTGACACCAAAAACGACATAAAATTCCTTGGACGTACGGCGTTAGCTCCAACGCCGTACGTGCATACACCCTAACGCCGTACGACCATACCACCTTAGGACGTACGTCCGTGGACGCTTGGACGTACGACCATAGCATTTATGTCTCGAAAAGTAAAGTATTTTTGGCCTTTCAAGCATCCTAATCCAGCAAAACGGGCATTAATCAATCATAATGCCCGTTCTATTTCGCAAATTTCCAAAGAGCATTTTTTCGCCTCTATTGTCAAGAATAATACGCTTGAGTGTATCTCAATACTTCGTTTTCAGCCAATACGCGAACACTGGGTCCTGAATTACAGTTGAGTCAGGAAGGATGTCTATCAAATCCTTGTCCTGAAGAGCTTTTCTCAGGTTCTTGATATTGGCTGAGGTGCCGAGATCGTATCTTGCCAAGACTTCGCGCGACGAGAAGTTTTTCTCGCCATTCGCAACTGCCTGAAGAAAACTTATCTGCTTGGCAGTCAGGTTGTCGATGATATTGCTGAACAAGAGGCTAAGCTGGTTGACGAGCGAATCAAATGCCGACTTTACGATATCCGTGTCGCAAGTCTCCATGGTGTGAAGCCATGTCAACTGAGCTAGTTGCTGTACGTAATAAGGATGACATTCCACCAGCTGGGCAATGAGCAACGCGTCATCATCAGAGATGTGCTTCCCTGTGTCATCGAATCTTCGTGTGATGTATCTCACCCATTCCTCCTGACAGATTTTGTCCAAGAACATCATGTCGCCGAATTTATAGAACGGCATCTCATAGTTGCTGAAGATGTCGAGAAGCATGTGGCGCTTGCTTCCAAACATACAATACCCCACCCTGTTGTGCATCTGCCAATGCGAGCGCAATTTCCGTTGGAATCCCGAAGAATCGCATTCACGTAGGTCTGATAAAACTGCGCCTCCGTGCGGCAGTTGAATATGTCAACCTTGCATATAAGGTAGTCCCTGTCGTGCTTGATATCCTCAAGCACATGGCAAACCAATGATGTTTTTCCCCATCTGCGCGGAGAAATTATTATAGTATTGACAAGTCCAAGAAGGTTGTTCTTCAACTTCTTGGAATCCTCCTCGCGGTCGGTGAAATTCATGCCGTCGGCAATCTTTCCATATACAAAAGGTATATCCATAATAGTCTTATTTCAAATTAGACTGCAAATATAACAAAACGGTTTGAAATAAATTCATTTCAAATCATCTTATTACATCGATTTAAATGGTTTTAACTGTATTCATATTTCTTCAGAGGGAAATTAAAAATTATTAAGATTTACATCTCTCTCAGTAGGAATGCCATATACATCGGCAATGTGCCTCAGTTTAAAAGATACTCGCTACCATCTCCGACCAGTCGATACCACTGAAGGAGAGGGGATTAAAAAAGTGGTTGAAATATTTGGTTGTTTCAGAAATAATGTATACTTTTGCCGTCCGTTAAGAACCAAAGCATACGTTTCATAGAAATGAAGGAAACAATGAAGAAGGTGAGTGCATGGATGGCTTCCTTGCTGGAATATATGTGAAATACGACGAACGCAAGAAATAATTTTCCGAAGGCATCAACAATAATATTTGCTCACAGCGGTCGGGAATACTGAGGGATATACAACTCGTTTTCTTTTCTAGTGGCACATACTTCATATTCATTTATTTTTTTTACTTATATCTCATCAAGATGCAGGCGGTTTTTGGTTTTCAACTCGCGAAACGCCTTTGGCGACATTCCCGTCTGCTGTTTGAACTGACTGGTCAGATGTGCTGGTGAACTGTAGCCGAGGGTGTAGGCAATCTCACTGACGGAGTGTTGGCTATAGCTCAGCAACTCTTTTGCATATTCTATACGATGCTGGATGGCAAAGTGCTCGATGGTCACACCCCTCACCTGGGAGAAGAGTTTGCTCAAGCTACTGTAGTCACGGTGAGTGGCGTTGCTGATATAGTCAGACAATTTGGGCCGCTGGCCATTCATCCTCACCCACCGTATCACACAAATCTTTATCTGCTCTACAAGGCATGAGCGAGGGTCGTTCAGAAGTTCAAAACCCTCATCCTGCAACTTGTCCGCCAACAACCGGAGTTGCCCGTCCGAGAGACTCTCATTGATTGTCGCCTCACCCAGAGAGATACTCTCCACCATGAAGCCCATCGACACGAGTATAGCCCTCACTGCCGTGATGCAGCGAGGACACACCATGTTCTTGATGTTTATCGTCATCATTCGTCAGGCTTCTGAGCAAGTGAAACCTACTTCCTCCACAGCCTTGCAGATAGCCTCCGTCGGGGCGGTACCTTCGACGACGGCACTCTTTGTGGCGAGGTCAACAGATGCTGCTGTGACACCTGCTACTGACAGGATGGCTTTTTCAGCCGTTGCACGACAATGATTGCAGCTCATGCCGTTGATGATAAATGTTCTTTTCATATCTTCTGAATTTATTGTTGTTGACTTCGATGAATGGCGACCGATGAAATACCTCACCAATGCATTGGCGAGCAAAAGCATCAGTAATATGGTGCAGCCGATGGAGAACCAACCATAATGCTCATGGCAGCAATCATCTGCTGCTATGAGGTTGGACAAGAACCACTGGCGAGGCAACACATGGTCGATTATCAGCCCAAAACCCACCGCGCCGGTGATGATAGAGACGAGATAAGTTATGAGTGTCTTTCTGCCCAACACCTTGTTGATTACCAGGATGCTTGCCATATTGCACGCCGGACCTGCCATCAGCAACACGAGACCAGCCCCGGGAGTGAGTCCTTTGAGCATCAGGGCCACGGCTATGGGGATGCTGCCCGTAGCACACAAATACATCGGCACGGCTATGCACAACACCAAGAGCATGGAAGCCAGGGAGTTGTCCTTGAAAATCTCGAATGCAGAATCAGGTACAAACACGGTGATCAATCCTGCCACGACAAGTCCCACAACGAGCCATTTGCCTATATCCTGCATCATATCGACGAAGGCATAGCGAAAGGCCTCCTTCAGTTTGTCGATTAGCGATAGTGAATGCGACTCACGGGGATTGCAGCAGCCTGTCACGCATGTTGATTCCATATTATCATTCTTCCCGCCCTCGGCATTCCTGCCTTCTGTCAGATTCACCAACTGTCCGCCAAGCAAGGCTGTGACAAGAGCGGCTATAGGGCGAATGATGGCGAAGGGCACACCCATCAGCGAGTAAGTGGCGATGATGGAGTCCACACCCGTCTGAGGAGTGGCAATGAGGAAAGCAGTGGTTGCCCCCTTGCTTGCCCCTTCACGTCGCAGTGACATGGCTGTGGGTATCACTCCACATGAACAAAGCGGAAGTGGTATGCCAAAAAGAGTGGCGAGCGCAACGCTCCTGAAATTGCCATTGGCAAGGTAGCGGCTGTAGAGCCCCTGGGGGATGAAGGCATGCATCAATCCGGCGATAAGGAATCCTAACAGCAGATAAGGTGCCATCTCGTTGATGAGTATAAGTATTTTTTCCATAATGTTCTAATTTCGGGTGCAAAGATAATACAATTTGCCGAATCTTTATATAAAAATTATGGGAAAAACTTATATCACCCTACAATAATTGTTGGTATAGCACTCAAATGTTTCTTGAAGTAAGTCTCTATCCATTCTTTGTTGAGACGAATAAAATCGTTCTTATATTCTGGTTTGAATAATTCAGAAAGCCGACACCAACAGCGTGCTGCCACGCGACAAAAGAAAATCAATCTCATAGTTGTGCTTGCCGCTCTCGCTTGGCCATGTGTGGTAAATTTGCCGAAATTCTCGCAATTTAGCATTCTCTTCTGTTGTCTATGTGGAGAATAATACCGATTACCGATATTATGGCTTGTCCAGCAAGAAAGCCATATACAAGGGAAGAATTGTCATTTGACCGCTCTGGCCGATATTGACATCACATAACTTGATTGCGCGATGGACATGATACTTCTCGGGATGCGCAAGGATGGTCTTCGTGCTTTTTACATTGCCGCTTGATGCCTTCACCTCAATCAGGGTACATTCTCCCTCATATTTCAAGCATTTTTTGTTTAACACGAACCACTTTTTCAAGCGCTTTACCTCGTCCGTATTGATGATGTCTCCCCTTAGCTGTCCCACTGCAATAAACGAGGTTCTTAAACTTACATCACCGGAAAGTTCGTTGATTGCATTTCTCTGGTCTTCTATTTCCAGCCTTGTTCTTGTTGCCGCAGAACCAAGCAGTGCTGCGAGGTAGTCGCTTCCGCCCGATGTGACAGTGCGGTTAATCCGTTGGAAAAGCGACTGTTCTCCAAACACATCCATATCGAATGAATAGGCATGACATGGATTTATATACTGTTTGCCATCGCGGAAAGCCTTGAAATCGCCATTGAGATACGCCATCTCGTTTGCATACACACTGCGAACTGCCTTCAGCCTCTCAATCTTGTCTCCATTGGCAACATCCATTCTGCGTAATGTAATATATGCTAAAACAAAGAATATGGCCAAAACAATGACAACAGTCTCACCATAATACATGGCATATATGGCAATACATGATATTGCAAGAATAAAAGCAGCCAACTGACCTATGACAAACCATTTTGCCTTCTTTTCACATCGGCTAATTTCATCAGTATGGACTTTAACGTTATCTTCATATTGCTGATATATAGAATTCTTCAGAGGATGAAGTTCAGCCATTTCAATTTCAGGATTTTGTGATTTCATAATAATAGGATGACTATACAAATTCATACTTTTGGTCATAACAACGACGTCATGTAAATCGGAAGATAGACTATGCCGTTGTCGATTTTCATGTCCATGCCGTGGATAATGTATGGAGTGAAGAGTTGCCGCTCGAACTTCTTGCAGAACTTATTAAGGGAGACAGTGGTATAGTTCTTTCCCGATTTCACCTCTACTGGACAAATGTTATGGGCATTGGTCAACTGAGGCTTCTCAACAAGGAAGTCTATCTCCATACGGTCGTCGGCATTGGTGCGAGAGTTATTACTGTAGAAGTACAGGCGATGTCCGCTCGCCACAAACATCTGTGCCACAATGTTCTCAACCAGCATACCAGAGTTGATCTCCAACTTGTCGAGCATGAGTTTCTGATACAGTTCCTCGCCCTGAATGGTCTTCTCGTCAAAGGCATGTGAAATAAGAAGCCCCGTATCTGCCATATAACACTTGAACGTTGATTGGTCGCTTGTGAGTTTCATACCTGCTGATGGCTCAGTCACGCCGTAGCACATATTTGTTATCATCGCATCCTTAAGCCACAGGAAGGAACTCTCATACGAGCGATAGCGGGCACCAGGCTCGATACTCGACAGGCGGAAACGCTTTTCGTGACGCTGCAACTCTGAGGGAATATTGTCGAACACCGACTTAACCTTCTCGGCATATCCTCTTGCATATTGTCCCACACTTCTGTTGTAAAGGTCAAGAATATCCCTCTTTGCCATGTCAGCTTCCTTGAACAGCCTTGTCTCAACATATCTCTCCACTGCCTGTGGCATACCGCCGACAATCATATATTGCCTGAAAAGTTCCATCGTCTTGCGGTGCATGGGGCCCATCGGTTTCTTGCCCTCGAAGCACATCCTTATGAATGGCATGGTCATCTCGTCGCCCATTGCCCAAAGGAATTCCTCGAAATCCATAGGATACATCTTCACAGTCCTTTCTTCCGACGGAAGAAGTATTCCTTGCGTATTTTCCATTATGCCCACTAACGACCCTGTTTCGATATAGTCATACCTTCCGTCCGCCACAAGATGCTTTATTGCCTGTCGTGCCTTGGGATATGCCTGAACCTCATCGAAGATAATCAACGACTCCCTATCATACAGTTGGATACCCGTAACATTCTGCAAGAGAGAAAGAAACATTGGGATGTCATTGAGATAATCGTCAAATACCCCTTGCAGAGCCTTCGGCATATACGAGAGGTCAATCATAATATACGACCTGTAGGCCTCTCGTGCAAAAGCCTCCACAATATAGCTTTTACCCACTCGTCTGGTGCCCTCAACCAAAAGGGCAACCCTTCCGTTCTCGGTGTTTTTCCACCTCCAAAGCGTGTCAAGTATTTTTCTTCTCATAGCAGCAAATATGAATTTCGGTGCAAAGTTACTGATTTATATTGATTTAACCAAACATTTTACCCACTTTTTGCACCAAAACGCGATTTTTATTCGTGCGATATTGCACCAAAACGCGATTTTTCATTATGAGTTATTGCACCAAAACACGATTTTTGAGATATTCGCCTATCTTTCTTTTCATCATCTCAATCATTTGTATTTATCTATTAATGCTAAATTTTGGTGCAAAAGTAGATAGATTTCACTTATTTGGCAATACCTAAATTTAGTGAAATCCGGGGATGAACTACCTATACATGGGGATTAAACGTATGGAAAGACAAACGATTATACTCAAAATAAGTTATAATCGCAAAGCATTTGATTAATAAAACAACATATTTTCCTCGTTTGGTTTGGGCGATTGAATTATTTTTTGTATTTTTGCAGCCGTTATGAACAACAATATAGAGACTCACCCATTTGTACCATTTATTCCCGAGGGAGCCAAGGTCCTCATGTTAGGCACATTCCCACCCGCGCCCCATCGCTGGTGCATGCCTTTCTATTACCCCAACTTCCAGAATGACATGTGGCGCATCATGGGCATCATCTTCTTCGACGACAAGGAGCACTTTATCGTCAAGGGAGAAAAGCGGTTTGACCAACCGGGGATTGAGGCGTTCCTAAGGGAGAAGGGCATCGCCATGTATGACACTGCCACAAGGATAGTGCGCACCAAGAACACCGCCTCCGACAAAGACCTCGACATCATCGAGGAAACCGACGTAAAGGCGATGCTCGACAGCATGCCAGAATGCAATATCATTATCACAGCGGGCCAACTTGCTACCACAACGCTCTGCCACCGCTTCAACGTGAAGGAACCAAAGGTGGGCGATTATGCCGAAGTGGAATACAAAGGGCGCAAAATCCGCATCTACCGCATGCCAAGCAGTTCGCGCGCCTATCCCATGAAGCCCGAGCGCAAGGCTGAGCAATATGCCAAGGCACTTGCATCACTATAACAAGATATAAACTCTCATCACAAATCAATGCCGTAGCCCAAGGTGAACATCAGCGTGGAGTTGCGCGCATTGTCTGTCATGTTCTTATACACATGCGTTAATCCGAGATTATAACGTATGTCAAAAGCGATGTTGTGATATTCGTAGGAGAGACCTATGGGAATGGAACAGTTGACCTTGTTGAGGATTGCATCATATTTGTTTGACACACGGAATTCCGGTTGAACGCCAATCTTTGCTGAAATGCCGTACTTGGTGGTTGCCACCAACATAAGCGGCACATTGATATTGTTGGCACTAATCTCCAAATCGTCAAAACCATCTATTTCCCCGAACGACGTTCCCTGTTGGCTAAACATCACTCCGCCACTAATCGCCAACGGGAAACTCATCTGGTATTGCATCTCCGCGCCAATCACCAAACCGCTCTTGAACTTGGATTTGACATAATCAAATGACTCTCTGTATATCTTATCACCAGAGAACTTGGAGAGGTTCAGTCCTACACGTGGGTACAACGTCAGAGTACCAGGCTCCTTTTGTGCAAATATATTACAGCATAACAACATGCCAACCAATACTGCAAACAATCTTTTCTTCATATCTTCATCAATGTTTTTTCTATATAAACGCTTGCCTATGGCAATTTATTGTACCCAAAAGATTGTTTTATGTTTAGTCAACTCGTTACACCTTATGACTGAAGCGACTAATAATGATTGGTTTTGCAAGAAGTGTGACGAGTTGACATAACACTTTTTTCTAAAACATAGGCAACTTTAGACCATTTTCTTTCTAAAACATAGGCAACGCATCCATTGGAGGAATGAAAATCAGTAATTGTAGTAGTACTCTTACTTGATTCATCGCTATCATTTCGCAATATAAATGTTGTAAATCTGCGATTTTGGTAATAAAAACCATAATAGGGATACTTGTAATAAGAAAAAAAGTAGTAACTTTGCACCAGTTTTTATGTTGAACTAATATTATGATATAAATTATGAGAAACTTTGATTATCAAACACCCACGCGACTTATATTCGGCAAGGGCGTGGTGGCAGAGAAACTGCAAGGCGTGATGGCCAAGTTCGGCGACAAGGTGCTTATCACTTACGGCGGAGGAAGCATCAAGCGAAGCGGTCTTTATGACCAGGTGTTGAATCTCCTTGCTGGCAAGGAGATATACGAGTTGCCAGGCATCGAGCCGAATCCCAAGTTCAACCCCAGCGTAATAGAAGGTGTGCGTATATGCAAGGAGAAGGGTATCGACGTGATACTGTCAGTAGGCGGCGGAAGTGTGCTCGATTGCACAAAGGCAATAGCCGGAGCAGCGTGTTCGGACGCCGACCCTTGGGACATCGTGACGGGCAAGGCTCCCACTCTCAAGGCCATACCCATTGTGGATATCATCACACTGGCAGCCACAGGCTCGGAGTATGACTCGGGAGGCGTGATCTCGCGCACCGAGACCAACGACAAGCTTGCCTATTTCTCGCCGTTGGTGTTCCCTGCCGTGTCGTTCATCGACCCCACATATACATTCACACTTCCTGTGAAGCAGACTCTCGCTGGCGTTGCCGACTGTATCAACCATATCATGGAGCAGTACTTCTGCGGTGAGCATATCATGATGAACGACGCCTTCATGGAGGGAGCGGTGAAGTCGTTGGTGAAGAACGTGAGGATTGTGCTTAACGAGCCGGACAACTACAATGCGCGTGCCGAGATATTCTATGCCACAACACTTGGCTGCAACGGCATCTATGCCCTTGGCAACTCCGAGAGCGGTTGGCCTATGCACGCCATCGAGCACGCACTCTCAGGCCATTACGACATCACCCACGGCGAGGGACTTGCCATCGTCACTCCACGCTGGATGCGTCATATCCTCAACACCACCACAGGCGAACTGCACGCACAAGTGGTGGAGCGCATCACGTCATTTGGCAAGAACGTCTTCGGCACTTCCACTCCCGAGGAGAGCATACAGGCCATCCACGATTTCTATGCGAGCATCGGCATCCCCATGACTCTCGGAGCCGTAGGCATCGACGGCAGCCGCATCGACGAGATGGCACATCACATTGCCGTGAACGAAGGTCTCGACCAGGCATGGGTGCCGCTACATGAGGAAGACATTGCAGCCATCCTGCGCGATTGTTTGTAACATCATCTACGTGATACACTGCACCTTACCCAAGGTACAGTGTATCTTTTCATCCCTTTATCAATTTGAGTATGGAATTGACTTATTTATATAATTAGAGTATTATGAAGAAAAAAGTATTAGTAATAACAACAAGTCTGAGGCCGAAGAGCAATTCCGAGGCGTTGGCAGACGAATTTGTACGTGGAGCTGTTGAGGCTGGTCACGAAGTGGAGAAACTGTCGTTGCGCGGCAAGGAGATAGCATTCTGCCGTGGGTGTATGGCATGTCATAGTCTTAGGACTTGTGCCATAAAGGACGACATGATTCCCATCATACAGAAGATGCACGACGCCGACATCATCGCCTTCGCCACTCCTATCTATTATTACGAGATGTGTGGACAGATGAAGACGATGCTCGACCGTGCAAATGCTCTCTACGACTCCGACTACCATTTCCGCGACATCTATCTGTTTACCGCAGCTGCCGAGGATGAACCCGGTGTGCCCCAAAGGGCTATAGAGGGACTTGGAGGCTGGATTGCCTGTTTCCCCAAGGCTCGCCTTGCCGGCCAAGTATTTGCAGGAGGAGTAAACGACATGGGCGACATAGAAGGGCACCATGCCCTCGCCAAGGCGTATGAAATGGGTAAAGCATTACATAACATGGTTCTATAAGATTGTTTATCTCTAAAAATACATTTTCCATAAAAATGGTAATAATCCCCGAAATCTGTATAACGCAGGTTTCGGGGATTATTTGTGCCTTTGCAGCCGATATGAGAAAGATTGTTTTATCTATAATTATGTTGGGTTGGCTGAGCAGCGCACTGAGGAATATCGCAAGGGAGAGATACTTCCACAAGGCGGACTGCCTGCCGAGGCTCCATCTGACGCACCAGACTTCTTCAAGCAATACATTGCCTACTACAAGTCGGGAGCACGTGGCTACCATCCCCGTTCGCTCAACTCTAACATGGGATGGAACATCACCTCGCCTCTCATGCGCCTCAACCAAAACCTGTGGATTGCAGCCGACGAGATACGCACTCCCGTACTTATCGTCCACGGCGAGAAGGCTCACAGCCGATACTTCGGCGAGGAGGCTTATCAGAAAATCATAAGCGGCAAATATGCCGACAACAAGCGTCTGCTGATAGTGCCCAATGCCACCCACTGCGACCTTTACGACGGAGGCGATGGCAACTATATCCCATGGAGCGAGATAGTTGATTTCTACAAAACAAACTTCCGGTTGAGCGACTGGCCTAAAGGCAATCCCAACACCCGCTATGCCCAGTATTTCACAGGCAACAGCCATCTTGCACCCATTGCTCCCAAAAACCTTTCGGCTGATGAAAAGACTATTCAAGGCTATAGCAATGTGACCTTTGAGCCTGGTTGCCGCAACAACTGGCACATACATCACGGTGCCCACCAAATCCTCATCTGCGTCAGCGGCAAGGGATGGTATCAGGAATGGGGCAAGCCCGCCATACCGCTAAAAGCCGGCGACATCATAGACATCCCCGAGGGAGTGAAGCACTGGCACGGAGCGCAAGCCGACTCATGGTTCCAGCATTTAGCTACCCATGTAAAGACAAGCGGGGAAGAGCGTAACGAATGGTTGGAGCCAGTGAGCGACGAGGAGTATAATAAGTTAAAATAGCGACAGTGCTCGACGGATATGCCATATCAAGAGACCGTGTAGCCGACTCAAAGGAAAGCGTACACAAGTGGCTGAAGAGAATAGGTATGATGAAATGATTATACCACAGATATCAGGGATTATCAGAGAAGCATAGTATATATTGTATTTTTCACGTTTTGGGTAATCAAAACAATAATAGAGGTATATGATATATGCGAAAAAAGTCGTATCTTTGCAGCGATTTTTTATTTATGACAAACAATAACGCATTATGGAAGAAATAAGATTTGACAGCATACAACAGGTGAACGATTACTACGGCATAACAACGTTCCATCCGTTGGTGACCGTGGTCCACTTGGAAAGAAGCAACTACACCGCCACTGCAAAGTCGCAGGTGCACTATGGCGTGTATGCCATTTGGCTGAAGGAAACCAAGGGATGCAACCTCTCATACGGACGCACGCCCTATGACTTCGACGAGCAGACGGTGACATCGTTTGAGCCAGGACAAACGGTGACGGTGGAGATGACCGACCGCAGCGTTCGTCCCAAGTGCGTCGGTCTGCTGTTCCATCCCGATTTCCTGAATCGCACCAACCTCGGCAGAAACATACGTAGATATGAGTTCTTCTCATATAGCAGTACCGAAGCACTGCATCTGTCAGAGAGCGAGGTGGTTGTGTTCAAGCAGGTGCTCAACATGATTGAGTCGGAACTCAAGCATCCGATAGACAATCACACCCGAGAACTGATAGTATCCAACATCGAACTGCTGCTCAACTACTGCCTTCGCTTCTACGACCGGCAGTTCATCACCCGCGAGGAAATTAATCATTCGGTGGTGAAGCAGTTCGACCTTCTTCTGCGCGAGTATATCAAGGATAAGGCACTGACGCATGGACTTCCCACGGTGAATTATTTTGCCGACAAGTGTTGCCTATCCACTGGATATTTTGGACAATTGGTGAAGACGGAGACAGGTCGCACGGCCAAGGACTTCATCAACGACCATCTGCTTGCCGCCGCCAAGGAACAGCTCAACGATGAGCATCTATCAATCACCCAAGTAGCCGAAAGCCTCGGATTCGAATATCCCCAGCACTTCGTCCGCTTCTTCAAGCAGCGCACTGGCATGACCCCGAAGGAGTATCGGAATGCGGGATAATATTATCTTTTATTACCCATTAATTTCAAAAAAACACCAATAATCTATAAATAGTTTGCTTGGCAACAGATATTTTTGTATCTTTGCAGTATGACACTGACGATTATCATACTCATCGTGACCATGGCGATGTTTGTCGCCGGAAGGCTCAGGGCTGACATTGTGGCCTTGTGCTCATTGGTCGTGATGTTACTTTGCGGCATACTCACCCCGACAGAGGCATTGGCGGGATTCTCCAATCCCGTGGTGGTGATGATGGTGGGACTGTTTGTAGTGGGAGGTGCGATATTGCAGACGGGGCTCGCCAAAGCTGCCAGCCACAGGATAATGCACCTGGCAAGGGGCAATGACACCCTGCTTTTCCTACTCGTGATACTCGTGACGGCAGTTATCGGAGCCTTCGTCAGCAACACTGGCACAGTGGCACTGATGATGCCAATAGTCGTGTCGATGGCTGCCGAGTCACGCAAGAGTGCATCTACACTGCTCATGCCACTGGCCTTTGCCAGCAGTATGGGCGGTATGCTCACGCTCATCGGAACACCTCCCAACCTCGTCATCGACTCCGCCTTGCGCGAGCATGGTTACGAGGGACTGTCGTTCTTTTCCTTCTTGCCCGTAGGTATCATCTGTCTTGCAGTGGGCATAATGGTGATGCTGCCGCTCAGCCGTATATTCCTGAAAAAGAAGGCAACGGACAACGATGGCAACAAGGGCAAGACACTTGACCAACTTGTGGATGAATACAAACTGGCGGGCGGCACGACCGCCTATAAAGTGGATGCCCGAAGCATGATAGTGGGAAAGACAGTGGCGCAACTCAACCTGCGTGCCGACTACGGCATAAACGTGATTGAGATACGCAAGGAGACATCTCGCCACCATGGTCTCATCCGCAACGTCACCCAGTCGTTGCCCACACAAGACACAACCATCGAAGCCGACGACATCATATATCTGCAAGGAAAGGAAGAGGACATAAAGGCTTTCACGGCAAAAGCCAGTCTGCACCACGAACACTCATCAGGCATCAACTTCTACGACATCGGCATAGCCGAGATTGTAGTCATGCCTGAATCGAGGTTGGTTGGGCAGAGGCTCAGCGAGTCCCGATTTCGCGAACACTACAACGTCAATGTGCTCGGAGTGAAGCGCAGTAACGATTATATCACCGACAACCTTCCCACAATACGTCTGAAGGCAGGCGACACCTTGCTCATTCAAGGCACGTGGGAGCATATCATGAAGATAGACAAGGAGGAGGACGACTGGCTGCTCATCGGTCAGCCGCGCGAGATGGCAGAGAAGGTGACACTCGACTACAAGGCTCCGCTTGCAGCTGTCATCATGTTAGCGATGGTGGTGGTGATGGCTCTCGATGTCATCCCCGTGGCTCCTGTCACGGCGGTGATGACTGCAGGAGTGCTCATGGTGGTGTGCGGCTGTTTCCGCAGTGTGGATGCCGCCTACAAGACCATCAACTGGGAGAGCATCATTCTCATTGCAGCCATGATGCCGATGGCAACGGCATTGGAGAAGACCGGTGTCTCCACCCTTGTCAGTCACACCCTTGTAGCCTCGCTCGGCACAGTGGGTCCCATGGCATTGCTCTGTGGCATCTACTTCACCACATCCCTGCTCACGATGTTCATCAGCAATACAGCCACAGCAGTGCTGATGGCTCCTATTGCCATGAGTGCCTCGGCGGAATTAGGTGTCAGTCCGCTGCCTATGCTCTTTGCCGTCACCCTTGGCGCCAGCATGTGTTTTGCCTCTCCTTTCTCCACTCCGCCCAATGCGCTCGTGATGCAGGCGGGCAACTATACCTTCAAGGATTATATAAAGGTAGGACTGCCTCTACAGATCATCATGGGCATAGTGATGACCGTCGTACTGCCGATGATTTTCCCATTCTGACTAATCAAATCAATTCATCTCGCTTTTATTTAAATCCGGTACAAAGATAGTTCAAATCGAAGACATTACACAAATTGCAAAGATAAGCTTACAACTTTTGTTATTTACGGAAACCATTTTTTCTGTTGGCATATTATGAATACAGATTGCGTAATTAGAAAACAGCGGAGTCATGAGCTTGCCGCTCGTTTTCCTGCAATATTTCTATTTCGTTCTTCCTGTAGTAGAATCTCATAATGTAAACCGTCGTTTATATAAACCGTCATTTATATTTCTGCGGCAAAGGTTAAAACAATCTGCAAGGTCGTTATGCACTCTGCTACAGGAAAACCATGATTTATAGCAATGGCGGCCATATAGGACAGGGCGTATGGAGCCTGGCGGAAGACCCCGTGATTTATGTCGTAAAAGACCACTACATAGGAAGCGACAAACGTGTGAATTATCTCCAAATCAAGCTGGCTAAATAATTCTGGGAGCATGTTTGCTATAGGAGAATTATACGTTGGAGATAAAGTTGCTAATGGGATTTGCATAAGGGAATGGACTCCTGGTCAAAATGGTTTATTTATGGTTTTATCTAAGAGAAATTATAGATGGGGGGACGTTCCCGGAAAATACAAGCCTAACAGATCGGTAGCGTCTATAGCATCAAATATACTGAGAAAAGACTGGGACACATTTAAGGTCATATTCAGGGATGCAGGCATAAATTTTAATGACGACAATATATTTACTTCTCTGTGGTGATACATATAGACCGCATCATAGAGAACTACCTGACGGACTGGATTGCCGGCAAAGACATCCCCCCCCTACCGTTCGTTTGGATGAGCGTGTCGGTGAGTTTGTCTTTCTCTAAATAAACAGATTGACATTGGCACGTTCTGCCCGTTCCATATAGCTTGCTACACCTCCAATGGTGACATGGTCAAGTAGTTCTTCACGTTTAATTCCCATCACGTCCATCGACATCTGGCAGGCGATGAATTCCACACCGTTGTCGATAGCCTGCTGGCGAAGAGACTCAAGCGAGTCAACCCCCTTGTTGACCATCAGGTGGCGCATCATTTTGGCACCTATCCCCAGCATGTTCATTTTTGATAGCGACAGCTTTGTGGAGTCGGATGGCAGCATCCAGGAGAACATGCGTCCCCATATATCCTTTGCAACAGCTGGCTTATGTGCCTTTTTGATGGCGTTCAGTCCCCAGAAAGTAAAGAATATGCTCACCTTTTTGCCCGTAGCCGCAGCACCGTTGGCAAGTACAAAAGTGGCGAGGGTCTTGTCGAGGTCGTCGCTGAAGAGGATGAATGTCTTGCCCTGTTCGCCTGTTGCCTGTGGGGCAGCCTCTACACCGTTGGGAGTAGCCTTTTCTATCTCCACGATGTGTATGCCGCCTTCAGAGTGCTTGCTGACAAACTTGTTGCCGGTGGTACGGCACCATGCTTCGGCATCGCGAAGAAAACCTGCATCAGTAGCCTTTACCGTCAATCGTTGACCCTCAGCAAGGCCATCCATCGCCTGTTTCATTTTCAGGATAGGGCCGGGACATTGTATGCCACAGGCATCGACCATTATCGTGGCTTGGTCATGATGCTGTGAAGGAGTGCCATTGCAGGTGTTGTTGTTCAGGCATTTGTCTGCGAATCCCTCAGGTGTAGGTATCTTGGCAGTGGCAGCCTTATAGGTCTTAAGGCCGCCAATGAGATTACGCACCTCGCTGTATCCATTGCCCTTGAGGATGTTTGAGGCAAGATAGCCGCGCAATCCCACTCCGCAGAACAGCCATACGGGCCGGTCTGTAGGTATTTCGCCAAGGCGTTGCCTCATGTCGTCCAGCGGTATGTTGACAGCACCCGGAATGGTGCCCAGTGCGTATTCATCGGGAGTGCGCACATCCACGAGTGTTATCTCATCTGTATTCGCTTGCTGCATTTCGCGCCAATACACGGGCTGCATCTTTCCGCTGAGGATATTGCAGGCCACATATCCCGAAATGGCCACAGGATCTTTGGCCGATGAGAATGGTGGGGCATAGGCATGTTCAAGGCGAGTGAGCTGCTCAACTGTTGCCCCTTTCTTGATGGCCAGTGCAAACTGGTCGATGCGCTTATCTACACCATCGTAGCCCACAATCTGCGCACCGTACAGTCTGCCGTCTGTGGGCGAGAATGTGATTTTGATGTCCATCTGCAAGCTGCCCGGATAATATCCTGCATGAGAACCATTGTGTATGGTTGCAGAGAGATAGGGAATGTCCATCTGCTTGAGGCGTTTGGCCGGCAGACCTGTGGTGGCCACTGTGATGTCGAACACTTTAGCGATGGATGTGCCTATCGAGCCTTCATATTTGATGCTGTTGCCAAGCACCATGTTGTCGGCCACGATGCGTGCCTGGCGGTTGGCAGGTCCTGCAAGGTAGTTGAGCCAAGGCTTGCCTGTGACGGGGTGAGGAAATTCGATGGCATCCCCTACGGCATAGATGTTGTTGTCGGATGTCTGTAGGTATTCATTCACCCAGATGCCACGCATGTCACCCAGCTTCAGCCCGGCATTCTGTGCCAGTGTTGTTTCCGCTTTCACGCCAATGCTCAGCAGCACCATATCGGCTTTCAACCGGATGCCCGACTTGAAATGCACGGCAACTTCATCGCCTTCACGGGAGAAACGCTCTACTGCCTGCTCCAGATAGAGTTTGACACCTTTTTGCTGCAAATGCTCATGCACAAGTGCAGCCATCGAGTAGTCGATAGGTCCCATCACCTGTGGAGCCATCTCCACGACAGCCACCTCTGTGCCGGCATGTTGAAGATTTTCGGCCATCTCAAGACCGATGAACCCTCCTCCCACTATAACGGCTCTGTTCACATTGTGATGGGTGATATATGTCTTGATACGGTCGGTGTCACTGACATTTCTAAGGGTAAATATCCCTTCGCTTTGTATGCCAGGCAGTGGCGGAACAACGGGCGTTGCGCCGGGCGAGAGCAGCAGCTTGTCATAGCCCTCGGTATAGCTTTTGCCGTCAGGGCTTTTTACTGTCACCTTTTTTGTAGCGGTGTCAATGGATGTCACTTCGCTTCTGGTGCGTATGTCGATGTTGAATCGTTTGCCAAAGGCCTCGGGTGTCTGCACAAAAAGCTTGTCACGCTCTTCTATCACGCCTCCGATGTAATAGGGAAGTCCACAGTTGGCATAAGAGATATGTTCTCCTTTTTCAAACAGAACAATCTCTGCATCTTCTGTCAGCCTCCTGATTCGGGCAGCGGCAGTAGCACCGCCGGCAACTCCACCTACTATCATGTATTTTTGTTTATTCTTGGTTGTGGTCATATCTTGTAGAATTATTTGTTTAACGGTATCTAAATCAAACTACGATAATTTTTGTATTTAACTCGCTCAAAATCAATAACTTATATTAAGAAATGCTTATATATTCTTAACTATAAAAAGTTGGTCAAGTTGTGCACAGGCAGTGAAACATGGCCTTGAGATTATGGGAATAGGCCTGATTGACATTGATGCCAATGACTGTATCATGCTAAGGGCACACCAGAGTCTCACCAACAAGGAACTTGGCCTTAGGGACAAGAGCATGACAGACTTCTATATCAGTGTCATCAAACGCTACAGAAAGGTCTGGTACAACCCTAACCGAACTTTAATTAGTAAGATTTTCAAAGATCTCTCGTGCTTGCAGCGCAAGACTGCTTAGCTATATAGTGAATTTTTAACGAACTATTGTTATATAAACCGTCATTTATATTTCTGCGGCAAAGGTACAAATTATTATTGTTTTCTCCAAATGATTTGATGATTATGCAAGTATTTATTCAAATAATTATCTTTTATTAACCATTTACATTTTTCGCATATCTTTGCAACTTATTACAATGTTGTTACGTCAAATAGGAAAAAATAACCAAATAATTGTTTATGAAAAGAGTAACAACAACAATTATTATCTTGTTGACAACAATTTGCCAACTGAGTGCACAGAATCTTATTGGATTAGTAACGGATGAGAATGAACAACCAATGGAGTTTGCCACTGTTTCGCTTCGCTCTCTTCCCGACTCAGCCATAGTGGCAGTATGCATAACCGACACAAAGGGACAGTTCTGTATCGAAAGAAAGAATGGGGGCGACTTCATACAAATCTCCTCCATAGGATATAGCACGAAGAACCTGCCGGTTTCTTCATTCTCAACATCACAGACAATCAAAATGCAGGTTGAAGCGGGATTGTTGAATGAAATCGTTGTCAGCAAGATCGCAAAGGTTAAAACAATCTGCAAGGTTGTTATGCACTCTGCTACAGGAAAACCATGATTTATAGCAATGATGCCATATACAATGGAAGATAGATTATGCCGTTATCTGATTCTACGTTGTTTGCCGACAGCACTATGCTCCGGTCAATCTTCATCGCATTTGAAGCTATGGCATTGTTCAGCGAAGCATGTTTCTTGTATTCTGCCCCAGATTTTACCTCTATGATTGTGATGCCATTTTCATCGGGTATGACAAAATCAAGCTCGAGTTTGCTTTTCTTGTCATAATAGTGGAGAGCCACCTCGTTAGCGGCAAGCGCACATGCCACGAAATTCTCTGTCAGTGCTCCCTCGTTGATGTCAATCTCGCCGTTCATGACGCTGAACTGCATCTTCTTCAGGAATTGGGAGCACAATAAGCCGGTGTCAACCATATACAACTTATATAACCTTCTGTTCTCCGTAGCCTCGAACGGCAGCTCAAAGGCATTGGTGTTGAACGAATAATAGGCTATGCCTGCATCTATGAGCCATTGTGTCGGGTCTTCGTATTTCCTGAGCGAAGCACCCTTCTCGATGTCAGAAAGGACAAAACGCTTGTCCTGCTTGCCTAATGCCGAGGGCATGGCATCAAACACTCGCTTGACCAATGGTGCCATCTTGCCGGCATAACTGGTGATGTCGGCACGATATGTGGTCATGATTGAGCGTTGCACCTTAACCACTTCGTTGAAATCTGTCTTCGTGACAAAGGTCTGAACGGCTTCCGGCATACCACCGACCACAAGATATTCCCTGTAATAACGGCTAATCTGTTGATGGATGAACTCGGGAACAGGAGAAAGTTGCCTATAACTCTTTTTTATGATTTCAATCACATCGTCCGAAACTCCCTTTGCCCATAAGAATTCCTCGAAGTCCAATGGATACACATCATATCGTTCTTCATAGCCTACGGGATATGAAGGCACAGGCTTGTAGTTGATGCCAAGGAGAGAGCCTGACTCGATATAGTCAAAAATATGCTCTTCCACGAGAAACTTTATTGCCGTCCTGGCATTTGGACATTCCTGAATCTCGTCAAAAAATACAAGGGTCTTGCCTTCAACAAAAGGTCCGAAACCCATTGCCGAGAGGTTGGTGATTATGGTGCGAGTTGTCAAGTCACCATCAAAAGCCTTTGCCGCCATCGGATGTTTAACAAAGTTCACCTCGATGAGATGGTCATAATGTGCCTTTGAAAACTCCCTAATGGCAGTTGTTTTGCCTACTTGTCTCGCTCCGAATACCAGTGGAGCTTTATAATGTCCTGACTGATACCACTTTTCGAGCCTATCTATTATCTTTCTTTTTAGCATGTTTGCAACTTTTTTCCAGTATTTCGGGTGCAAAGTTACAACTTTTTTCCAATAAATCCAAACATTTTATGCAACTTTTTGCCAATAGGTTTTATTTCGCGTCAAAGTCATGGCATTCACTATGTAAAATGCCAAGCAAAAGCCAAGCAATCCTCCCTCAGCCAAATCTCCATGAAACGGTCATAGACTGAATAGCCTTCCTGAGAGCGATCTTTTAACCTATGTTCAAACAATAGGGCATTCACTTGACAACTGAATAGGGCAATCAGTTGCCAACTGAATAGGGCATTCACTTGGCAACTATAATGAGAAGACTCCTTATTATATCAAAAACGATGTTTTTCCTGATAATATTTGGCGATTACGGTTTTTCTATGTATATTTGCATCCAATATGAATAACAACAATTAATATTATACCAATTTTATGACAAGAAAAACCTATTTGACAATTGCTTTGGCCCTCTGCGCCATCATCAATGCCTTTGCCCAAAGGAGCGAAAAGACTATCAACTCCGGGTGGATGTTCAAGCTGGATGCCGATAAATCATTCGCTTGGGTCAACGTTCCGCATACCTATAATCTGGATGCATACACAGTGCGCAACTATTATCGCGGCAAGGCTGAGTACAGGAAGACCTTGTCAATACCCGACTATGATGCCGACAAGTGCTATTACCTGCGATTCGACGCAGTGAGCAAGTATGCGGAGGTTGAGGTCAACGGCACTCTGCTGACAAAGCACTCGGGCGGCTATTCCTCTTTCGTGGCCGATATGACAAAGGTGGCGAGAGAGGAAAACGAGATAGTGGTGAGGGTGGATAATTCCTGTCAGGACATCACTCCGCTATGGGCTGACTTCACCTTCTGGGGAGGCATATATCGTGACGTATGGCTCATAGCCACTCCCAAGCAGCACATTGCGCTCAACAACCATGGCTCGAAAGGCATATTTATTTCTACGCCCAACGTGAGCGAGAAGGACGCATCGATAGAGGTGAAGGTGGAAATAAGCAACGATGACGACAAGGAGGCAAGGGTGATTGTGCGCAATGACATCATCGCCCCCGAGGGAACATTGCTGCAAAGCAACAACCAAAAGATTAAGGTGAAGGCAGGGGAAACCATCTCTTCAATATATAAGCCGAATAAGATTGTCAATCCGCAACTGTGGTCGCCCGAGTCGCCAAGTCTGTATAAGATTGTCACTACCGTCATCGACTCCAAGACCGGCAATGTGCTTGACTCTCAGACAACCAAAACAGGCTTGCGATTCTTCGCCTTTGATGCGCAGAAGGGATTCATGCTCAACGGCAAGCCATATAAGCTCCGCGGAACCAACCGCCATCAAGACCAATGGCCTGTGGGGGTGGCTCTCGACGACGAGGCTCACCGGCGCGACATACGACTGATGAAAGACTTCGGATGCAACTTCATTCGCATAGCACATTATCCCCAGGACGATGCCCTACTGGAAGCCTGCGACGAGTTGGGACTCTTGGCATGGGAGGAAATACCCGTAATCGACATGGTGCCCGACAATCCTCAATATGACAACAACTGCGAGGAAAACTTGGTGGAAATGATTCGCCAGCACTACAACCATACGTCAGTGATTGCTTGGGGATATATGAACGAGATTCTTCTTATAGCTCCCCGTCCGGGAACTCCTGAGTGGCCCGCCTGTGAGGAGCGCACCGTAAGACTTGCCCGAAGACTGGAGAAGAGGCTCAAGGAGGAAGACCCGTACAGGGCGAGCGTTATGGCATACAATATGACAAACACTTACAATGAGATTGGGCTCGACCTTATCGATGTCACCGGGTGGAATCTCTATCAAGGCTGGTATGTCGATAAGTTGGAGGACTTCGACAAATGGTGTCTCGACCAGCACCAACGCTATCCCTCACGACCCATGATCATCAGCGAATGGGGAGCGGGAAGCGACCGCCGCATACACTCCGACTCGCCTAAGGCATTCGATTTCAGTATTGAGTATCAGCAAAAGTATATTGAGCACTACCTGCCATTTATCGAAGAGAAGGAATGGATTAGCGGCTGTGCCTACTGGAACTTCATCGACTTCAATGTGGCTGAGCGACAGGAGTCGATGCCGAGGGTCAACAACAAGGGAATGTTCTACAACGACCGCTCGCCCAAGGATGTGGCATACTACTTCAAGGCGATGTGGAGGAAGGACATCCCCGTGGTTCACATAGCCACGAGAGACTGGGCGCATCGCCAGGGAGGAAAAGACAAACTGCATACCATCAAAGTGTATTCAAACTGTGAAGAGGTGGAACTGATTGTCAATGGTCGTACGTGCGGTACAAAGAGTGTTGACAACTGTTTCGCCACATTCTCAATACCTCTCGAAGAAGGCCGCACCATCCTGACGGCAAAGGGACATGGACAAAAGGGAAACATCACGGACGTGACAACTATAGACAACCGGTATATCCCCGAAACATATAACGGCGATGAACTTGCAATCAACGTAGGCAGCAACTGCTATTTCACATCCTCGGTGAGCAACTTGACATGGCTTCCCGACCAACAATATGAGCATGGCAAATGGGGATGGATAGACGGCAAACAGCGTTCGACAACCACGGAGGTGCTCAACACTGTTGACGGTCCGATATACCAGACATGGCTTGAGGATCTGACAGAATATCGCATTGATGCCCCCGCCGGCACATACGAAGTGGAACTGCTGACAGCCGACTTCAGCGGCAAGGCGCAACAGATGGCAAACCTGCTTGGACGTGCCGGCGGCAGATCACAGGAGCAAGGCAACACCTTTGCCATAACTATCTGCGGCAAGACTGTTGAGCCATCATTCTCGCCTGCGTCCGAAGGCAGAAACATGCAAGCCAACAAGGTTCGCTATATCGTGGAGAACCAAGGCAACTGCATCGACATCAAGTTGCTGCCCAAAAAGGGCAAGACCTTCCTGTCGGGTATAAAGGTGAGAAGACTGTAAATTCCAGTTGAATGCCCTTTCATTGAAGGACATCTAAGGATTCTTCTACATCGAAAGACTATGAAACTTTAACGAAAACTATTGCTGTCCAGTAAAACTTTTGAAACATATTATTTGTCAATGAAGTTTTACCAGACAGCAATAGACTAAAACCTTTCTGCGAGTTTCTTCAGTTCTTCGCTGTTGAACTGATGTATCTCGAAGTCTTGCTCAATGAGCTTGCCTTCCTTGCTGACGAGGGCTCCACGAGGTATGGCAGTGAAGTTTATCATCGTCTCAAATTGCTTCCACTCATTTTTTGTTATATAAACATGCTCGCCCTTGATGTTGTTCTCCGTCATCCACTTCTCAGCAGAAGACTTTTGGTCTGCGGTGGTGATATATAGGAACTTGACTTTCTCATCCTTCATCTCTTCCACCAGTTTCTTCTGACTCATCATGCCCGAACGGCAAGGGCCGCAGCTCATGCCCCAGAAGTCGAGGAAGAGAGTGTTGCCCTTGTATGGCGATACAATCCTGTTCCAGAGTGCCGTCTGCTCTTCTGTCCAGTTATTGCCTGTATCTTCAGCCGCAGTCTCTGTTGCCTTTACGAATTTGCGGTACTCCTCTACAATGTTCTGAGCCACCTTTACATTCTGTATGCCAGCCAAGGACTCACCAACATTTTTTGACATATAATCAAGAGTCGCATTCTGACTTTCTCCAAGTTTACCGAGTTTGATGCCCTTTTGAACATTCTCCATTTTGCTGACAATATCCTGCGAGAGAAAGAGGTCGTTCATAAATGTGCCTGACATACCGTATTTGTCACAACGACGTTGGCGTTCAACACCATCATCATCCTTGTATAACTCCAATGTAAGGAGCAGAGGGCCAAATAGCGTACGGTTGACAAATACCCACTGTCTTCTCTCACAGAGAGCAAGAGGGTTATTGTATATGAGCTCCTTGTTCTTCAGCATAATGTTATACACGGCTTTTAGGTCCAGCTCTACATAGTCATGGTTTGGTTCTATCTTCCAGTTGCCATCCTCCATTTGGGTATATGTGTTTGCCTTACGTTTATAGTCAGACACAACATCCTCTATCTCAATGCATTTGTTTGTCAGGATAGAAGCCATCACGAGGTCTTTGCCAAAAGTGCTGAGTGGAGAGTGGATGAGAGCCTGACGAAGTTCCTCGTCGGCTATGATTTCATTTACTTGATTAGCCCAATGTTCCAGAACTTCTTGAGTGGCATCCTTTCCTTTTCCGATGGTTGCCTGCGCCTCTGCGTATTCGTATTCTTTCCTTCCATACTTCTTCATGAACTCTGGCAAAAGCGTGTTAATCATTGCTGATTCGCTATTGCCTCGGAAGGTCTTGAAGCGAGGTTCTTCCTTATCGTCAGGGGCAGATTCATAGGTGGAGAACATCTCAAGAGTATCGCCGGGGGCAATGAAAACAGAACCCAAAGGTTGGGTATAGACAAACTGCGGATAAGGCAAGTTGAGGTCGAGAACGTAGCAGTTGTCCTCGCCAATAGAAACCACTGAGTTCTCTTCCTGACGGGTAATCTGGTTTTGCACTCTTGCCGTAGCGTCAGGAAAAACACTTGTGAGCTCCTTTGGAATACCTGACACATGAATTTTCAACTGCGCCTTGCCAGCCTTAAATGCCTTCTTGTATGGCTCATTGCTGAAGTGCCATGCTGTATCGGGAGTGAAAGGCTGGTTCATATAGTAGTCGTAGTTAAGTGATTCTGGGTCAAATGCCTTTGACTTCTTTCCAGCCTTGGTCTTCTGCTGCAGCTTGATGCCATAGTAGTTGAGAAGAGGATTATTTCCCACCTCTATATAATTAATTTCCTTGACACTTGCGTCGAGAGGCTCGAAATATACAGTGCAAGGTGTCTCTTCTGTAGCCTGCTCGTATGCCTTGATACCCTCAACGCGGAGGAACTTATACTCCTTGCCCGTGTTACGGTCAACAAGCACTGTGTTGTTGAGGATGGAAGCACCAGGTTCAAGAGTGCCACTAATGATTGTAGCATCCTTCGTGAGTTCAACCTCTTTGATTGTCATCCATGATGGCGCGTATTCAATGTCTTGAATCTTGATTACCTTGCCTGCCATCATTTGCAGCGAGACAAGCAATGTCAATAATGCAGTTGCAATTGTTTTCATTTTTTTATAATACTATTATTTGGTGTTATACGAGGAACGGATTGGCTATTCTTCTCGACCTTTTGTCCATATTAATCTAATTACGCAATTATCGTTACGAACTTTTCGTAATGCAAATATCCGAATAATTTTCCGATTATTCAAGCATACGGCCAAATTATTATCTTTAATTAACCTTTGATATGAATCGCGATGAATTTCGTCGATAACCATACACCCTACACAAAACGGACATAACTCGCTAATACACAACATATTACCCCAATGTAGGGTTGGCTCAACCCTACACTAAGCAAACTTGTTGATTATAAATAAGTTACAATCAAAAAATGTAGGGTGAAGGGTTGACGACCAAATTCATTCGCGCTCAAGATGCCACTGCTCTCTTGTCTTCCTCGGCAGTTTCTTCACCACGAGGTCATAGCTATGGCGGATGAGCTTCTGAATAAGCTCGTCGGGCAAGAGCCCTTCGAGGTCAAGCTGGTTCCAGTGCTTCTTGTTCATGTGCCATGCCCCAGTGATTTCGGGATGGCGGTCGCGCAGTTCGAGGGCATAGTCGGGGTCGCACTTCAACACGAACCACTGCGTGTCCTCAAGGTCGATCATTGCAAATATCTTGTCAACAACCCTAAAGGCAAGCGTTGTCTCGTCAAAAGGGAAATACTCCGATGCCGCGGGCAGCGAAAGACAATAGTCACGTACGGATTCTACATTCATAATATCATTATTTAATTGTTCCACTGAATCTTGCCTCCACTCCATATAGTGGCACATTGTCAAGCCAGTCTTCGTGTCGATAGCTGGACATCGAGAAGCGAAGGCCGTGTAACGACGGATTGTTTGTGACAATCTGTCGCAATGATTTGGCACGCAGGTTCTCTTCTGCCTTGACTTCAATAGGTGTCACCACACCTTCATTCTGCACAACGAAATCTATCTCAGTGCGTGAGTCGTCGGTCGAATAGTAGTATATATCCATGTCGCTGATGGTTTCAATCTGTTGCAGGACATACAACTCCGTAAACGTACCCTTGTATTCCGAAAAGATGTCACTTCCGATTAATATCTCTTTGGCAGGAGCATTAACCATAGCCCCAAACAGTCCGACATCGAGAGTGAAAAGCTTGAAAGCAGAAAAGTCCTCGTAGAAACGGAGCGGCAAGGCGACCTTTGACACTCTCGGAATCTTATATACCAGTCCGCAATCAACTAACCACTGTATTGCCAGTTCATAGTCCTTAGCCCTGGCTCCCTTCTTCAACAAACCGTATATGAACTTGCGGTTTTCCTTGCCCAACTGTGAAGGGATGGAATTCCATACGAGATTGATTCGTGGCACTTCGTTTTCAGGAGCATGTTTAGAGAAATCTCGCTGATAGTCGCTCAATATCCCATGTTGTATCTGCCTGATGACCGACAGAGGCTGTCCCTCGATAAAGGCGCTCACGGCAGCAGGCATTCCACCAGTGAAATAATATTGGCGAAGAAGTTCCACATATAGCGGGGCAATGGCATTTGTCGTGTCAAAGTCCTTATTGTCTAATGCCGCCTTTTTGATATTCTCGCCTTTGGCCATAAGAAACTCACCGAATGTCAGCGGAAACAACTTCACCATATCCACCTTGCCTACAGGAAACGACTCGCCTCGGTGTAACTGTATGCCCAAGAGCGACCCTGCCACCGCAACATCGTATTCCGGGGCATCTTCGCAGAAATACTTCAACGACGGCAATCCCTTGGGCACAGACTGTATCTCGTCAAGGATTATCAGTGTCTCATGCGGACGAATGTCCACATTGGTCATTGCACTGATATTTCTTATGATTCGCTGAATGTCATAGCCCTCATCGAATATGGTTTTCATCTGCAGAGACTTGTCGCAGTTTACGTAGGCCACATTCTTGTACTCTTTTTCTCCAAAATATTTAAGAAGCCATGTCTTCCCCACTTGGCGTGCTCCGTTGAGGATGAGTGGTTTATGACGTGGATTATTCTTCCATTCCAATAATTGTTTATAAGCATTTCTTTCCATTATCTACATTTTTATGCACGAACTTTTGTCTTCTCGCTACATTTTTATGCATGAACTTTAAGCGATTCACAACACTTTTATGCACGAATTCCGTCGGCAAAGATAATGAAAATATTCAATATAAGGATAATTAATGCATGAAATTTACGGGAATTTAACAATGTCATTTGTCAGAACTTATACTCCTTGCCCGTGTTACGGTCAACAAGAACTGTGTTGTTGAGGATGGAAGCATCTGGTTGGAGAGTGCCACGAATGATGGTAGCACCCTTCGTGAGTTCAACCTCTTTGATTGTCATCCATGATGGCGCGTATTCAATGTCTTGAATCTTGATTACCTTGCCTGCCACCATTTGCAGCGAGACAAGCAATGTCAATAATGCAGTTGTAATCGGGATAATTATTATCAATTATTATGACCCTTAATATACCTTAGCCAACCATTCGGAGAAGAATTATCTTTTAAACATTGTCACTGTCGGGTGTAAGTGTAACACACAGCATCTATGTATTAAGCCACTTTTCGTTTCTTTGCAACTAAACACTAAGTTGTTACGTCAAATAGGCAAATATCAATTATTTGTCAATTATGAAAAGAGCAACAACTACAATTATTATCTTATTGGTGACAATTTGCCAACTGAGTGCACAGAATCTAATTGGATTAGTGACGGAGGAGAATGGACAACCAATGGAGTTTGCCACGGTTTCACTCCGCTCGCTTCCCGACTCAGCCATCGTTGCGGTATGCATAACCGACACAAAGGGACAGTTCTGCATCGAAAGGAAGGGTGGGGGGAGATTGAAGCAAGTTTGCTGAATGAAATCGTTGTCAGCAAAACACGTCCGAAGACAAAACTCCTTGGCGATGCCGTAGTCACAACCGTTGCCGGTTCGATACTTGAACATGCGGGCAATTCGCTTGAAGTGCTTGCCAAAGTGCCAGGTATGATTAGCAAAAACGGAAATTTGGAAGTGATTGGACGTGGCACACCTAATATATTATATAAATGGAAGGAAGGTGACTGACGAATCTGAGCTCCGCAACCTCATGTCAGAAGACATCAAGTCGATAGACGTTGTCAGCAATCCCGGTGCTGAATATGGTGGCGAGGTGCGTTGTGTAGTGCGCATCCGCACCGTGAAGCGACAGGGCGACGGATTCAGCTATGCCCTCACGAGCCAGGCTCTGCAACACATATACGACAACCATGACACAGACCTGTGTTCAGCTTCGCGTCTCATATCGTTTCAATACGGCAAACAGCAAGTATCAAGGAACTGGAGCAGGTCGGGATGCAAAGAATAGAATGTAATTAGGTAAAGATTTTGGGGAAACTAGGATTTTGGACAACAAAAATTCCGGGGAAACCTTGATTTTGGCACTAAAAAATTTGGGGGAAAGAAGAGAAAGTAGTATATTTGCACCCGAAATCAACTTATATTCTACTTCCTGTTTTTATGACTCCGTTGATATAATGACAAAAAGAAAGTCAGTTGTATGAGAAAATAAAGAAATGTCAAAGAAAAGAGAAATGAAAAAGCTTATTACCTTATTATTGTTGATAACCTTCAACACATTAGCCTTTGCCAGTGGGGAGGCTGTTTTGAAACCGAGATTAGTGGTATTGACCGACATCGCGCCTGGCGACCTGGAACCTGACGACATGGAGTCGATGGTGAGACTTATGGCGTATGCCGACCAATACGAGATAGAGGCACTTATCACCACAACAGGATGGAATTGCGACCCATATCCTGCTGAATGGGCCGACTCGCTATATCGTGTGATTGATGCCTACGGGAAGGACGTGAGGAAACTCATGAAGCGATCCGGTCAGAAGCGTTTTCTGTCATTGGGCAAGGAACAGGGACAACAGCCAATCGGTTATTGGCCAAGCGTGGAATACCTGCGCAGCCGAGTTGCCATGGGCAGTCAACGCTCGGGAATAAAGGTAATAGGCGATGACAACGACACCCCGGGAAGCAACCTTATAATAAAATTAGTAGATGAGGACGACCCCCGACCTCTGTGGATAACGTGCTGGGGAGGCGGAAACACCTTGGCACAGGCTATATGGCGAGTGAAAAAGGAACGCTCGGCTGAGGAACTCAAGAAGTTTCTGCACAAACTGAGGGTATTCACAATTACAGACCAAGACATGGTGTATGCCATGAGAATGAATCGTGCCTACAGTTCGCATCAATGGCTGAGAAATGAGTTTGCCGACGACCTGATGTTTATATGGGACGAAAGTGCATGGCTCACACAATGCGAATTGGGCAGCAAGGGATGGCAGCAATATGCCGCTCATATCCAGGGGAAAGGAAATCTCGGCAAGGTGTATCCAACATTCAAATGGGGTGTGGAGGGCGACACTCCGAGTTTCCTCAATATCATGCCCAACGGACTCCATGATGCCGACCATCCCGAGCAGATAGGATGGGCGGGATGTTTCCGCCGCAACATGTGTCCTGACTCAGTAACTATAGCTTGGACCAACTGGCAGCAGCCGCAGAAAGACATTTCGCGCTCGTACGAGGAAAAATTCTATCAAGACATAGTCAACGACTTTATCGCAAGAATGCAATGGGCAGAGAAGGGTAAGGGTAATCATAATCCCGTGGTTATTGTCAACGGCATTCAAGGATTGGCCCCAATAAGCATAAAGGCAAATCCCGGGGAGAGAATAATCCTTGACGCATCGAAATCCTACGACCCCGATGGCGACAAACTGACGTTTAATTGGTGGATTCAGAAAGACATTAGTGCAAATCCCGACATAAAACTTGAGTCACAAGGTTCTAAGGTCGCAATCACTATGCCTCAGAACATGCAGATGGGCAACACCCATGTCGTATGCGAGGTGCGTGATGACAAGGAGATGTCTCTTGTAGCTTACAGACGAATCATCATCTGTCCGAGTGATGAGGCTAAGAATAGCATACCTCTTGTTTACAATAAGGAGAATACATCGGAGGGCTATCCAAGTATAAAGATGAAGGCATTTGAGGAGTTACCAAGCATAACCGAACTGCCCGACCCCTTTGCATGGACAGACGGCAGTGGGCGTTCAACCGACTTCAAAGACTGGGAGCGTCGTCGTTCGGAGATTATGCAGATGTTATATCACTATGAAATAGGTGAAAAGCCTAAGGTGAGGAAAGAGCAGATGAAAGCTCAGATTGTCAACGACACACTCGTAGTGGATGTTAGAGTGGGCGAGGAGACATTGCGACTCACAGCCTCTATCAAATATCCCGAAGGCGATGGGCCATTCCCAGCCATAATAGGCATCGGTTTTGGAACGGGTTCGCTTCCAAGGGAGATATTCAATAAAAGAAGTGTGGCGCAGATAGCCTTTAATTTCAGTCAGGTGATGGCGCACACACAGAAACGCGGACAGGAGCCTATCAACCGTCTTTATCCCGACCATACGGAGATGGGAGCCTATTGCGCTTGGTCTTGGGGAATTAGTCGCATTATCGACGGACTGGAAATAGTGGGTAAGGAGTCAAGGATAGACATGAGCCACATAGCAGTGTCAGGCTGCTCGTTTGCCGGCAAGATGGCTCTTTTTGCCGGAGCACTCGACGAGCGCATAGCCTTGACGATAGCTCAAGAGCCTGGTGGAGGCGGTGTCAACTCATGGCGAGTGTCGGAGACTTTGGGCAACGTGGAGACATTAGGACGCACCAACTACGCATGGTTTAAGGAGAGCATGCGCCGCTTCTCCGACTGTGTTGACCGTCTGCCGATAGATCATCATGAACTGGCGGCACTCATTGCGCCACGTGCCTTGCTCGTACTCGGAAATACCGATTATGAGTGGATGGCCGAACAATCCAACTATGTATCGTCAAAAGCGGCACGGGAGGTATGGAAGACATTTGGCATTGCCGACCGCATGGGATATTCCATTGTGGGCGGTCATCCCCATTGTCAGTTGCCGATATGTCAATATCCCGATGTGGAAGCCTTTGTCGATAAGTTCCTTTTGGGCAAGGATGATGCCGACACAAATATCACCAAAGCAGCGAAATTTGAAAAGTAATCATTTAAAAATCTTTATGATGTATGATTAAACCTTTTGCTGTCCCCATACCATACACGGCAACAATAGCATGGCCGCAAGGCATGCTTTCTTGTTTTGTCTTTTCATAAAAATTACTGTCTTGTTATTATCTGTTACCCTGTATTATACGAACCATAGAAGTGTGGCTCTGGCCGAGTTTCGCGGTGCAAAAGTAATAAAAAAAATCGAAAAGACAAGTATTATATATGCAGATAATTAACCAACGTTAACTTTTTGATATGGATAATAGTTCGGCAAAGTCGTCGATGATATGGTTGGCTCCGTGCTCAAGAAGAGTGGCGCGCGAGTGGTTGCCGTAGGTCACTCCGCAAGTGGTGCAACCGGCATCGCGTCCCATTTGAATGTCAAACCAAGTGTCGCCCACGACGAGTGCATCCTTAGCTTCAAATCCCGTTTCGTTCAGTATCCTCTCCACCATGTCCGGAGCCGGTTTCTTGTTTGTCACGTCTTCCTCGCAGCAGTCGGTATCGATATATTGCGCTATGTCATGCACCCTGAGGAGCATGCGGAGTGAGTCGCGTCCGCGGCTTGTGGCTATAGCGGTAGCTATGCCAGATTCGTGTATATGTCTCAGAGTCTCAGCCACATGCGGGAAGAGAGTTACTGTGCGCTCGCTGATGGGTGTGAACAGTCGTCGGTATGTAGCCACGGCAGTGTCTATGAGGCTTTTGTCATCGGTATGCAGCAGCTGGGCGTACATGTGTGTGAGTGGCAGTCCGATGAGTCGGCTGATATTCTCCTCTTCCATAGTGTCAAATCCCAACTCCACGAGCGACTGTTGGAATGTCTCGATGATACACTTGTTGGTGTCGGCTATAGTGCCGTCGAAATCAAATATTATAATCTTGTACATATGGGTTTTCTTATTATTTGTCGTTGATTACTGTGCAGAGCATGCAAACCCTTTCCTCAAAAGACTCGCGGTCTATGGCTTTGTTCTTGAAGGCTGAGCGATAGTTGTATATGGTGCGCGGGGTGTAGTAGAGTAGGGCAGCTATCTCCG
>OBLI01000732.1_pt1 | contig 34158 bp, 32 predicted proteins | sample 1519701 | NCBI WGS metagenome assembly OBLI01 (sample SAMEA3663005, study PRJEB22513) | pig gut metagenome | biome: pig gut; feature: pig-associated habitat; material: faeces | place: France | collected 2012 | reverse complement strand
GCAAGGAAGAGGTGGACTACCTGAACGACCACGGATTCTTTGCCGACTTCACCAAACTGAAGTATTCATACAACGTGGGTATTTGGGGTACAAGTATCTGTGGTGGCGAGTTGCTCGACCCAACACAGGGACTGCCCGAGGAAGCCTATCTGAAGCACGTGACCGCCAAGGAAAAGGAAGCCACACTGAAGATTACATTCGACAAGGGCGAGATAGTAGCTGTGAACGGAGAGAAATTCAACGACAAGGTGGCTGCCATCCAGAAGATTGAAGAGATTGGTGCATCCTACGCCATCGGTCGCGACGCCAACGTTGGCGACACCATCATCGGCATCAAGGGTCGCGTGGGATTCGAGGCTGCCGCTCCAAAGCTCATCATCGAGGCTCACCGCCTGTTGGAGAAATCCACTCTGAGCAAGTGGCAGCAATATTGGAAAGACCAAGTGGCCAACTGGTATGGAATGTTCCTCCACGAGAGTCAGTATCTGGAGCCAGTGATGCCCGATATCGAGGCAATGCTCACATCATCACAGCGCAATGTCACAGGTACTGCCATCCTGAAGCTCCGTCCCTACGGATTTGAGACTGTAGGTATCGACTCTGACAACGACCTGACAAAGTCGAAACTCGGTGAATACGGAGAGACACAGACCGGTTGGACATCCGACGAGGCAAAGGGCTTCATCAAGGTGTCGAGCACACCTCTGAGAGTATATTACGGAATACATAAGGACGAAAAAAGATAAACAATTATGAACGAGAAGAAACTGACGCTTTCCGACCAGAGAATACTGGGAGGCGTATGTGGTGGATTTGCCGAATATATCGGTCTCGACCCCACAATAGTAAGAGTGATATATGCAGTGCTCACACTCTGCACCGCATTCTGCGGCATTATCCTCTACCCTATTCTCTATTGGATTATCCCAAGCAAATATAAGGTGCAATGATTAGAGTAGGTATTCTTGGTGCCGCCGGCTACACCGGTGGCGAACTCATTCGTCTTCTCGTCAATCATCCCGAGGCTGAGATTGTCTTCGCCAACAGCGAGAGCAATGCCGGTAATCCCGTGGCTGAGGTGCACGAGGGACTATATGGCGATTGCGACTTGTCGTTTACCTCCGAAATGCCATTCGACCAAGTGGATGTAGTGTTCTTCTGCTTCGGACACGGTAAGAGTGAGGCATTCCTCAAGGAGCACTCCATACCCGAAAATGTAAAAATAATCGACCTTGCACAGGACTTCCGACTTGAGGCTCCTGGCAACGACTACGTATATGGTCTCCCCGAAATCAACAAAGAAAGAATAGCCAAGGCGCAACACGTGGCCAATCCCGGTTGCTTTGCCACTTGCATACAGTTGGGACTACTTCCCGCCGCAAACATGGGACTCATAACGGAAGACGTTGCCGTAAATGCCATCACAGGAAGTACCGGTGCTGGTCAGAAACCCACTGCCACCACTCATTTCTCATGGCGTATGGGCAATATGAGCATCTACAAGGCATTCAAGCATCAGCATGTGCCGGAGATTAAGCAGAGTTTGCGTCAGGTGCAAGGACATCTTGATGCCGACATCGATTTTATCCCGTATAGAGGCGACTTCGCCCGTGGCATCTTCGCCACCGAGGTCATCAAGACCGACCGACCTATAGAGGAAATCGTAGAGGGATACAAGGCATTCTACAAGGATGCACGCTTCACTCATTATGTGGATAAGGCTATCGACATGAAGCAGGTGGTGAACACCAACAAGGCGCTCGTGCATTGCGACAAGTATGGCGACAAACTGCTTGTCACCTCTACCATCGACAACCTCTTGAAGGGTGCTGTGGGACAGGCTGTTCAGAATATGAATATCATGTTCGGAATAGATGAGGCCGCAGGATTGAATTTGAAGGCTAATGCCTTCTAAAATATTAAGAATTAATAGTTAAGAAAGAATGAATTTATTCGATGTATATCCCTTATTCAATATAAATATCGTAAAGGGTAAGGGCTGTAAGGTATGGGACGACAATGGTCAGGAATATCTTGACATCTACGGCGGACATGCCGTAATAAGCATTGGTCACTGCCATCCCCATTATGTAGAGATGATGACCGACCAGTTGAACAAATTAGGATTCTACTCCAACTCGGTTGTCAACAAACTGCAACAGCAGTTGGCAGAACGTCTCGGTAAGATTAGCGGTTATGACGACTATCAGCTATTCCTCATCAACAGTGGAGCCGAGGCAAATGAGAATGCACTGAAGTTGGCATCGTTTAAGACAGGCCGCACCCGTGTGCTCTCAGCCGAAAAGGCATTCCATGGCCGCACATCATTGGCAGTGGAGGTGACCAACAATCCGAAGATTATCGCCCCTATCAATGCCAATGGCCACACCACCTATCTCCCTATCAACGACATCGAGGCATGGGAGAAGGAATTGGCAAAGGGCGATGTTTGTGCTTGTATCATCGAATGTATTCAGGGTGTTGGCGGCATCCGACTTGCCACTCCCGAGTTTGCACAGGCTTTGCAGGCACTATGCAAGAAATACGGAGCCATTCTGATATGCGACGAGATACAGTGCGGATATGGCCGTAGCGGAAAGTTCTTTGCCCATCAGTGGCTCGACATCCGTCCCGACATCATCACATGCGCCAAGGGTATAGGCAACGGATTCCCGATGGGAGCCGTGCTCATCTCTCCCGACTTCAAACCCGAATACGGACAGTTGGGCACTACCTTCGGTGGCAATCATCTGGCTTGTACTGCTGCCTTGGCTGTTATCGACGTTATGGAGCAGGAGAATCTCGTGGAGAACGCTCATGAGGTGGGTGATTATCTTCTCGACAAGCTTCAGGAACTGCAGAAGACGGAAAAGCATATCGTTGATGTTCGCGGACGCGGACTGATGATAGGTATCGAGCTCGACATCCCTCATAAGGACGTGCGCTCACATCTGCTCTTCGACGACCATATCTTCACAGGATGTGCATCCACAAACATCCTCCGCCTGTTGCCGCCACTCTGCTTCAGCAAGGAGATGGCAGACACATTCATTGAAAGACTCAAACACATTTTATCAACAATTTAAAGAACATGAAAGTTTCAGTTATCGGTGCAGGAGCCATGGGCGGTGCCATTGCCCAGGGACTGCTTAAGGGAGAGTTTGCAAAGAACTCCGACATCACAATCGCCGACCCCTCACAGAAGGTGATCGACCAGTTTGCAGAAACAGGTGCCAGTATCACTACTGACAACAACATAGCCGCCGAGTCGTCGGACATCGTCAACGTGGTGGTAAAGCCATGGCTTGTGAAACCCGTACTCGAAGGCATCAAGTCGTCGCTCAACTATAAGAAGCAAATCCTCGTGGTAGTTGCCGCCGGAGTGACATCCGAACAGATAAAGGAATGGTTGAAGAAGGACGGAGAGGATATGATACCCTTCTTCCTTGTCATCCCCAATATCGCCATTGCATTGCTCAATTCGATGACATTCATCGTTCCCGCCAATGCCTCGGCCGAGAACACCCAACTCATCAAGGAGTTGTACGGCAGTATGGGTGAGGTGATCATCACCGACGAGAAGCATCTCGCAGCCGGCACCACCCTTGCCTCCTGCGGTATAGCCTACGCAATGCGCTATGTGCGTGCTGCATCCGAGGGCGGAGTGGAAATCGGTTTCAAGGCCGATGATGCCAAGGCCATCGTATTGCAGACGGTAAAGGGTGCAGTGGAACTATTGCAAGCCACCGGCAAGCACCCCGAGGCTATGATTGACCAAGTCACTACCCCCGGTGGTGTCACCATCCGTGGACTCAACGAGATGGAGCATGCCGGATTCACAAGTGCCGTCATCAGGGGCTTGAAGGCTGGATTATCATCCAAATAACTATATAATATTATGCATGATGCAATAAAACAAATCGGAGAAAGACTCCGTGGACTGCGTGACGTACTCGACATTCCCGCCGAGGACGTTGCGCAATTGTGCGATTTAGACATCGACACATACATGAGAATGGAAGCGGGAGATGGTGAGCTGTCTATCAGCAACTTACAGAAGATTTCCAAGAAATACGGCATTGCCCTCGATGTACTTCTCTTCGGCGAGGAGCCTCACATGAGTCATTATTTCCTCACCCGCAATGGCCAGGGTATGAGTGTGGAGCGTCGCAAGGAGTATAAGTATCAGAGTCTTGCCAGCGGATTCCGCGGACGTACTGCCGACCCCTTTATGGTGACTGTCGAGCCTAAGCCAGATGATCATCCTCTGCATGCCAACTCCCATCAGGGGCAGGAGTTCAACTTCGTCACCGAGGGTCGTCTCGAACTGACCATCGGCAAGAAGACCCTCGTACTTAATCCTGGAGACAGCATCTACTTTGATGCCACACAGCCTCATTGTATGCGTGCCCTCGACAATGCTCCCGTGAAATTCCTTGCTATCATCTTTTAACACTAAGAGACCATGATTGAAAAATTCCTAAAACAAACCCAATTTACCTCTCAGGAAGACTACGAGAAGAACCTCGAGTTTATCATTCCTGAGCATTTCAACTTCGCCTACGACGTGATGGACGAGTGGGCAAAGGAAAAACCTGAAAAACTGGCATTGCTGTGGACCAACGACGAGGGAGATTGTATCCGCTTCTCATTCAATGATATCAAAGAACAGAGCGACCGAGCAGCTGCATATTTCATGCAGTTGGGCATCGGCAAGGGAGACATGGTGATGCTGATACTAAAGCGTCGCTATGAGTTTTGGATTTCAATGCTCGCCTTGCACAAGATAGGGGCAGTGGCAATACCAGCCACCCACATGCTCACCACCCACGACATCGTATATCGCAACAACCGAGCCAGTGTGAAGGCTATCATCTGTGCCGGTGAGGAATATATTATGCAACAAGTGGAAGGATCGAAAGCCGAGAGTCCCACTCTCAAGACTCTTGTCAGCATAGGGCCCAAGCAGGCAGAAGGTTTCCACGACTGGCACAAGGAGTGGAACGATGCACCAGCCTTCGTGCGTCCGACAGAGAAGAACGACAACGACGATACAATGCTGATGTACTTCACCAGCGGAACAAGCGGAGAACCCAAGATGGTGGCACATGATTTCCTCTATGCTTTGGGCCATCTCACCACAGGTGTATATTGGCACAACCTCGGTGAGGACAGCATTCACCTTACAGTTGCCGACACCGGTTGGGGCAAGGCTGTATGGGGAAAGATGTACGGACAATGGTTTGCCGGAGCTGCCGTATTCGTATTCGACCACGAGAAATTCACAGCCGACAAGATACTTCGCCAGATAGAGAAATACCGCATCACGTCGTTCTGTGCGCCTCCTACAGTATATAGATTCCTCATCCATGAGGACTTCTCACATTACGACCTGTCGTCACTACGCTACTGTTGTACAGCTGGAGAGGCACTCAATCCAGCCGTATTCGACAAGTTTAAGGAGCTCACAGGCATATCCCTTATGGAAGGCTTCGGACAGACGGAAACGACGATGACTCTCGGCACAATGCCATGGACCAAACCGAAACCAGGATCTATGGGTCTGCCCAATCCTCAATATGACATCGACCTCATTAAGCCCGACGGCACTCCTTGCGAAGACGGTGAAAAAGGTGAGATTGTCGTCAGGACTAATGCAGGTAAACCAGTAGGTCTGTTCAAGTATTATTATCGTGACGACGAATTGACACATAATGTTTGGCACGATGGACTATATCACACAGGAGATGTGGCATGGCGTGACGAAGACGGCTATTATTGGTTTGAGGGACGTATCGACGATGTCATCAAGTCGAGCGGTTATCGCATTGGTCCGTTTGAGGTGGAGAGTGCACTTATGACTCATCCTGCAGTAGTAGAGTGTGCCATCACCGGTGTGCCCGACGAAATTCGCGGTATGGTGGTCAAGGCTACAGTCGTACTCCACAAGGACTGGAAGTCAAAGGCGGGAGACGAATTGATAAAAGAACTTCAAAATCACGTAAAGCACGTGACAGCACCATATAAATATCCACGAATCATCGAGTTCGTTGACGAGTTGCCCAAAACCATCAGCGGCAAGATACGACGAGTGGAGATCAGAGAGAAGGATAACAAAAAATGAAAATTGTAATAAAGGTGGGCAGCAATGTGCTCACACGTTCTGACGGTCATCTCGACATCACGCGCATGTCGTCAATCATTGACCAGATAGCATGGCTCAAGCAGCAGGGGCACGATGTGATACTCGTGTCGTCAGGAGCCGTGGCTTGTGGTAGGCGCGAACTGAAGGTGAATCACGATCTCGACACTGTGGAGCAACGACAGTTGTTTTCAGCTCTTGGTCAGGTGAAGCTCATTGGTCTATACTACGACCTTTTCCGCGAGCATCATCTTCACATCGGTCAGATTCTGACTATGAAGGAAAACTTCAACCCGGGAGAGCAGTATGAAAACCAAAAGGCTTGTATGACAGTGATGCTCGAAAACGATGTAATACCAATCGTCAACGAGAACGACACTGTGAGCGTCACCGAACTTATGTTCACCGACAACGATGAACTGAGTGGATTGATTGCCCAGATGATGCAAGCCGACATGCTCATTCTTCTGAGCAATATCGACGGTATCTACACTGGTCATCCCGACGACCCGCAATCGGAGATAATCCCTGTGGTTGCTCCTGGTCGCGACCTTAGCGAATATATCCAGACTGAGAAAAGCGCATTCGGTAGAGGCGGCATGCATTCCAAATATACCACCGCCACCCGAGTTCAGCAGTCGGGTATTAAGGTAATCATTGCAAATGGAAAACGTGAGAATATCCTCATAGATCTTCTCACAAATAAGGATAACACTCCACATACCGTTTTTCTGAATTAGGAATTAGGGATTAGGAATTAGGAATTGAAATGAATGAATCACTAAAAAGAACAAAAGCAGCGAGCCGCCTATTGGCGACAATCGCTGATGACAAGCGCAACGAGATTCTCCTCGCTGTGGCAGATGCCATTATCGCCAACAAGCAGACCATCCTTGAGGCTAATGCCAAGGACCTTGCAAAGATGGATCCAAAGAATCCGCTTTACGACCGTCTGCAGCTCACCGACAAGCGACTTGAGGATATCGCCTCCGACATGCGCAACGTGAGCAAGCTGCCGTCGCCCTTAGGTCGTGTTCTTAAGGAGAGTACACTCCCCAATGGATTGCGACTCAAGCGAGTGAGCGTACCGTTTGGTGTTATTGGTATGATTTACGAAGCTCGTCCCAATGTCACATTCGATGTCTTCTCGCTTTGCTTCAAAAGTGGCAATGCGTGTGTGCTTAAGGGAGGCAAGGATGCCGACAACAGTAATCGTGCCGAGGTAGAGATTATCCATCAGGTGTTGGAGGCAAATGGTGTCAATCCTGATGTGGTCACCCTTTTGGAAGCCACACATGAGGCTACGGCTGAGATGCTCAATGCCGTAGGATACATCGATGTGTGCATTCCCCGAGGCGGTCGCAAACTGATTGACTTTGTGCGCGACAATGCCAAGGTGCCTGTCATCGAGACAGGAGCCGGTGTGGTGCATGCTTACTTCGATGAATTTGGCGACCTCGAGATGGGAAAACGCATCATCGACAATGCCAAGACTCGACGCGTAAGTGTGTGCAATGCCCTTGATTGCCTCATCATCCACCGTTCGCGACTTGCCGACCTGCCCGCATTATTGGAACCAGTGGAAAAGAAAAACGTGAAAATCGTATATGACGATTTCGGCACTGAGTTTATGGACTACAAGATGGCAGTAAAGGTGGTGGATTCCATCGACGAGGCCATCGAGCATATTGCCACCTATGGTTCGGGTCATAGCGAATGTATCATCACCAACAACAAGGACAATGCCAAGAAGTTCCAGCAGTTGGTGGATGCCGCCTGTGTATATGTCAATGCTCCGACGAGTTTCACCGATGGAGCACAATTCGGACTTGGAGCCGAGATAGGCATAAGCACACAAAAGTTGGGTCCTCGCGGTCCGATGGGTCTTGAAGAGATTACCACCTACAAGTGGCTCATCGAGGGAGAAGGGCAAGTAAGACAATAATTAATGAGTAATAAAAGGAAGTTATAAGGAGTAGTTATAAGGGGAAGTTATGATAGGAAGTTATAAGGAGCCAAATGTTTATACGCAAAGGTATTGGCCCATCATAACTCCCCATCATAACTCCAAAAAAATAACTCCCCATCATAACTCCCAAAAAAATAAAAAAAGGTATGAAAACATTTATGAACGTAGAAGACCTCGGAGACCTTCAGAAGGCACTCCTTGAGGCAGAAGAGATAAAGAAAGACAGGTTTAAGTATCAGAACCTCGGTAAGAACAAGACCCTGATGATGGTGTTCTTCAACAATTCATTGCGCACACGCCTTTCCACCCAAAAGGCAGCAATGAATCTCGGAATGAACGTCATCGTGCTCGACGTGAATGCCGGAGCATGGAAATTGGAGACCGAACGTGGAGTGATTATGGATGGCGACAAGAGTGAGCACCTGCTCGAAGCCATTCCCGTGATGGGTTGCTATTGCGACCTCATCGGAGTGCGCTCCTTTGCCGGTCTCACCGATCGTGAATACGACTATGCCGAAACCGTCATCAACCAGTTTATCAAATATAGTGGACGTCCGGTATTCGCCATGGAGTCGGCCACAGTACATCCCTTGCAGGCCTTTGCCGACCTCATCACCATCAAGGAGCATTTTGTTCCTACGGATGAAAAGAAGCGTCCCAAAGTTGTCCTCTCATGGGCTCCCCATTGTCGCGCATTGCCACAGGCCGTACCCAATTCATTTGCCGAATGGATGAATGCCGCCGATGTTGACTTTGTTGTGACTCATCCCGAGGGATATGAACTCGACCCGAAATTTGTGGGCAATGCCCGTGTGGAATACGACCAGATGAAGGCACTCGAGGGAGCCGATTTCGTATATGCCAAAAACTGGAGTTGCCCGGGAGTGAGCAATCCCGCCGACTATGGCAAGATTATCTCCAAGGATATGTCATGGACTATTGATGCCGCCCATATGGCAGTTACCGACGACGGAAAGTTTATGCACTGCCTACCCGTTCGCCGTGGTCTCATCGTCACAGATGATGTCATTGAGAGCAAGAACTCACTTGTCATCCCCGAGGCAGCCAATCGCGAGATTTCAGCCACAGTGGTAATCAAGCGCATGCTCGAAAGTCTGTAATTATGGCAGCTCATAATGACTTGGGCAAATGGGGCGAAGAAATGGCAGCCCGCTATCTTATGGATAACGGGTATGCCATTCTCGAACGCGACTGGCGCTACCAGCGTCGCGATCTCGACATCATTGCATCAAAAGACGGGATGTTGGTGATTGTTGAGGTAAGGACCCGAAGTAACATAAATTATTTGCAGCCCGAGGAATCTGTGGATTATCATAAGATAAGGTCAATATCCATTGCTGCCAATGCCTACGTGAAAGGGCATAGGGCGAATGCCTCCTTACGTTTCGACATTATTGCAGTCACCGGTTCACCTGGGGCGAAATATCATATCAACCACATTCCCGACGCATTCTATCCGCCTGCAAGATAATCACTCATGAAATATATCTAACTACAAACTATATATGAAGAACTTTAAATTATCAACAACGAAAATGGTGGGCACACTTTTATTTGCCACCATTAGTATGACAACCGCCTTGGCGCAAACAACCCCCAAGGTGGAGTATTTCGGCATTTCAGACGTAAGACTCACGAGAAGTGCATTCAAGCATGCAGAGGATATGGACATCCAATATCTTCTCGCCCTCAATCCCGACCGACTTCTCGCTCCTTATCTCAAGGGGGCAGGACTCACCCCCAAGGCCGACAACTACACCAACTGGGAGAACACCGGTCTTGACGGACACATCGGAGGACATTACCTTTCTGCCCTCTCCTTTATGTATGCCGCCACAGGCAATGAGGAGATAGGAAGACGTCTCGACTATGTGCTTTCCGAATTGAAACGTTGTCAGGACACTGCCGGCGACGGCTATCTATGCGGTGTACCCGACGGACGAAAGATGTGGAAGGAGATAGAGCAAGGCAATGTAAGGGCAGCCACCTTCGGCCTTAACGACCGTTGGGTGCCTCTGTATAATATCCACAAGATTTATGCCGGATTGCGCGATGCCTATCTTGTGGCACATCGCGATGAAGCCAAGGACATGCTTGTGAAACTCACCGACTGGATGGAGCGCACCACAGCCAACCTCACCGACGCTCAGATGCAGGACATGCTAAGAAGTGAACATGGAGGTCTCAACGAAACATTTGCCGATGTGGCAGCCATCACAGGCGACAAGCGCTATCTCACACTTGCACATCGCTTTAGTCATGACATCATACTCAATCCTCTGCTTAAGCAAGAAGACAAACTGACTGGTATTCATGCCAATACACAGATACCTAAGGTCATCGGATTCAAGCGCATTGCCGACATCGAGAAGAACGACGATTGGAGCAAGGCAGCCGACTTCTTCTGGCATACCGTTGTCAACAACCGTTCGATTACTATCGGTGGCAATAGTGTGTATGAGCATTTCCATCCTGCCGACAACTTTGAGCCGATGCGCACCAGCGAACAGGGACCCGAGACGTGTAATACATATAATATGTTGCGCCTCACCAAGATGCTCTATGCCACCTCAGCCGATGCAAAATATATGGACTACTATGAGCGCGCACTCTTCAATCATATCCTATCTACACAAGACCCTGTGCAAGGCGGATTCGTATATTTCACCCCAATGCGCTCCGGACACTATCGCGTGTATTCGCAACCACAGACGAGCTTCTGGTGTTGTGTGGGTAGCGGACTGGAGAATCATGCCCGCTATGGCGAGATGATATATGCCCACAAGGGCAACGACCAGCTATATGTCAACCTTTTCATCCCCTCAACACTCAAATGGGGCGACATCAACATCGAGCAGTCAACATCCTTCCCCGATGAAGAAGGCACAAGCGTCATCGTCACCTCAAAAAAAGGAAAAAACAAGAAGTTCACGCTTAACATTCGCGTGCCGGAATGGGTGAATGAGGGAGAGCTCTCGCTCACAATCAACGGCAAGACCGAGAAGGTGAATATTGCCGACGGATATGTCAAGGTGAATCGTTCGTGGAAAGATGGCGACAAACTGCACATCTCCATGCCCATGCACCTGAGAGCCATCGACATGCCCGACAACTCCCACAACTACTCCTTCCTCTATGGTCCTATCGTCCTTGCCTCACGTATGGGCACCCAACGTCAGGACGGCATGTTTGCCGATGACAGTCGAGGAGGTCATATCGCCCAAGGTCCTCGCCTTCCGCTACAGAATATGCCAGTGGTAGTGGGCAGTACAGAGGACATACTGTCACATATCACAAAGACAGACGGCAAGATGGAGTTCACCCTCAAGGGAGTGAGTCCAGAAAACTATGAGGGTATGAAGCTCGAACCTTTCTATCGCATACACGAATCACGCTATATGGTGTATTGGCCCGTGTTGTCAGCCTCAGAGGTGGCAAAGCGTCAGGAGGAAGTGGCACGCCAAGAGAGTATTGCCCAAGCACTTGAGGCACGCACAGCCGACAAGGTGACCTGTGGCGAGCAGCAACCCGAGAGCGACCACTTCGTAAAGATGGAATGGAGCGGCACCGGCAATGACGGAGGAGTGCAATGGCGCGAAACCCGCCAGTGGTTCTCCTATCGCATGAAGACCAACGGCCGCAAGGTGACAGCCGTTCGCATAGCCTTCCGTCCCGAGAACAATCGCGATGCCCGTGTGCTCATCAACGACACCGAAATCGGTTTGTTCTCAACAGCCGACAATGGTGTCATCGAGATACCCGTGAAGGCAGACTTAATAGGCAAAGCCGAAACCATCACCCTCAAGATAGCCAAGGGCAATAAGGATATCACTCCGCATATCTACGAAGTGAGACTTATAGCAGAATAATCTAAATGCAATCCTACTCCCAACACTCGATGTCCTTCTCTATTTCGGGCATCATAGAGCGATGGAACTCCGGATTATGGCCTTCTTTCTTTTGTGCTATATAATTGCGCAAGAGGAAGAAGGCTTTTGGTGAGAGTTGGATGATGGCCACAAGATTGACAATCGTCATCACTCCCATCGCCACATCCACAATGCTCCAAGCCTCCTGCAACGACACCAAGGCTCCAGCCATCACCGTCACTCCGGTAATGATGCGGAAGAGATTGATATACGACATCTTGCGGGTGATAAACCTGATGTTGGTCTCGCCATAGAAATAGTTGGCAATGATGGTGCTGTAGGCAAAGAGGAAGATGGCAGCCGTTATGAACATACCGCCAAGAGGCCCGATGTGGTGTTCAAGCGAATATTTCGTAAGTATGATGCCGTCGCGACCGCTGTCATAAATGCCCGAGAGCAAGATGATGAAAGCCGTACACGAACAAACGACGATAGTGTCGGTGAACACTCCCAACGCCTGCAGCAGTCCTTGTTTCACGGGATGCGAAGTATGTGCAATGGCAGCAGCATTGGGCGCACTACCCTCTCCCGCCTCATTGCTGAACAGTCCTCGTTTCACTCCCTGCATCACGGCCACTCCAAAGGCTCCACCCACAGCCTGTTCCAATCCGAAGGCACTCTTCACGATGAGAGTTATCATTGCCGGTATCTCGGTGATATTCAGCAATATCACAAACAAGGCTATAATGACATATCCTATGGCCATAAACGGCACGACAATACTTGCGAAATGACTGATACGACGTATTCCGCCAAAGATGATGATGAGGGTGGCGATAGTGACAGTAAGCCCTATCCACTTGGCATCGATGGCGAGCGAGTCGGCAAGGGCGTCACATAGAGTGTTGCTCTGTACCACCTGATTTGCCATACCGAAGGTGATGGTGATGAGAATGGCAAAGAGCACCCCCATCCATTTGCGATGCAGTCCATATTGCATATAATAAGCCGGACCGCCATAGAACGAGTCCTCACCCTTGCGCTTGTATAATTGGGCGAGAGTGGCCTCCACAAATGCCGTTGCAGCTCCGAAGAGAGCCATCATCCACATCCAGAACACTGCCCCCGGACCGCCTACGAATATTGCCGATGCCACACCGGCGAGATTTCCAGTGCCCACACGACTTGAGAGTGATACGGCAAAAGCCTGAAACGCACCAATCCTCTGGTCGCCAGGTTTCTCCACAATCACCTTTATCATGTTGCCTATCATGCGGAACTGCACCCCCTTGAGCCTGAGGGTGAAATACAATGCACAGAACACCAGTAGTGTCACGACTACATACGTCCAAAGATAATCATTAAGTACATTCAATAATTCAAACATAATTCAAAACTTTTTTATTTCATATTGGTTTGTGTTATTCTTCTATAGGTATAATCTCACATTTGTTCCATCCAGCCGACCGTCTATATGCCTCCACCGACTCCAATGGCACCTTCAATATTATGCCCTTGGCCTCCTTCTTGTCAAAGATGTCAATGGCATTCTGAGGAACGACCGACATGTTTCTTATCTCTCTTAGCGAAGAGCATCCGAGGAAATTATACTGCCCTATCTCCTTCACATTCTCCGGAATCTCAATCCGCCCGATGGCATGACATTGCCAGAACACCCCACGCTCTATAGTGCGCAATGAAGAAGGCAGACTCACCGTCGTCAGACTGTCGCACTTGGCAAATGCGTCGAAGCCGATGCTCTCCACTCCCTCAGGCACATGCATCTCGCGTATGGCGGTAATGCTGAAGCAAGCTATCGGTATGCGACGGATAGAGTTGGGCAGTCTCACCGACTCCAACTTGACACACCACCAAAAAGCGGTTGGTCCGATGTATGTCACTCCGTTGGGAATATCTGCCGAAATCATGTTCTTACATTCCTTGAACGCTCCCGCACCTATGCGCCTGAGAGTGCTCGGGAAGCATACCGTCACCAAGTGCATGTCACCCTTGAAAGCACTGTCGGCAATCTCCGTCACATTATATGTACGCCCACGATATTTCACTTGATCGCTGATATATATATTCGGTCGCTCGTTGCCCTTTGTCCTTCCGATGAGCGCACATGTACCGCTATCCTCCGACAACACCATATATCTCATTCCATAGGCATCGCTGAACGTGTCATTTCCTCTCTCCAAATACACTCCCACTGCAGCCGCCATTGCCAGCACTATAGCCATCAGCCACATCCACAGGTGCTTGCCGCCTCTGTTAAGCCTTAGGATAATATCCCCACACGACTGCCATCTCCTCTCCTTCTCGTCATGCAGGCATCTCTCCATAATCTGGCGTATGGTCCTTGGCAATTGGTATGTCTTGCCGTTGTCGTTGAGTCTGTTGGCGATATATTCTATCATTTTGCCCACGGCATATATGTCGGTACGTGCATCCACAGAGCCACTCGCCTTCTGTTCGGGAGCGGCAAAGGCGTCGGTCATTCCCGCCGACGATGGATAGCTATAGGAGTAGCTTAGCCCGAGGTCGATGATTCTCACATCCGAATTGATCGACGTGAGCATCACGTTGGATGGCTTGATGTCCATGTGCACCACCTGATTGTTATGTATCTCTTCCAGTCCCTCCAGCAGTTGGCCGAGGAATTTCCTCAGATTGTTCTCGTTGCGGAAAAAATCGGGATGAGTGGAGATAAACACATCCACCGTCTCTCCCTCCACATAGTCCATCACTATGCTGCACTCCCTGGCGTCATCCGTCATCCTCCTGTAGCCAACGACATAAGGTGTGTGTTCAGCCAACAAGCTCCCCAGGGCATACTCCTTTCTGAGCATGTCGCGCAAGTCGCCATTATCGAGATACTCCTCTCTGAGCGACTTTCTCATCACCACCCTTCCGTCGATTGTCTCTCTCGCAATGACGCAATAGGCGGATTGCCATTCATTAGTTTTTTTGGCATTGTCTATTGTTATAAACTCCGATGTTTCCACTGCCTATATCAACAATTTTCTTTTTATATCAATCTGAGTCTTCACCTTCTATAAAACGGAAATAAAAAATGAGTTATAACTGGCTGCAAAGATAATAAATTTATCTGATACAACAAAGAATAAAGGTAGAAAAACAGCTAAAAGTGATAAAAATATTGAGATTTAGCCGTTTTTCTCGATTAGAAAATCAGCTAAAAGTGATAAAAATATCGAGATTTAGCCGTTTTTCTCGTCAGATATCATCTCCTTTTATCCATATTTTTTGTTGAGATGATAACTTAGGTCTATAGGGAAAAACCGATTGTGGGGAAGGACTAAAGAAAGTTCTTGGAAAAAAGTGTGGATATTGTTTGGAAGTTCGTGGAAAAAAGTGTATCTTTGCAGCCAAAAGCAATCTACAATGGAATGTAATGCCGAAGAGATAGAAAAGCTCAAGACGTATATCGAAAGTATGTTGGGCAGAAAAATAGAACACCCGCGAGACTTTAAGTATCTCGAAGGGCAAATAGAGTGCTACACTGCAATGAAGATATCAGTGAGCACCCTGAAAAGACTGTGGGGATACGTCAGTTGCGACAGTATGCCAAGCAGTTATGTGCTCGACACGCTTGCCCAAATGGTGGGATTCATGGGATGGAAGGACTTCCTGAAGGGAAGCATCAACGACGATAGCAGCATCCGTATCATGAAACGGAAATTAAAGGCCTCTGCCTTATCGTATGGTGACAAGGTGGTGGTGAAATGGACTCCCATGCGCATGATGGTGGCCAAATACCATGGCAGAGATATGTTTACAGTGGAAACGTCGGAGAACTGCAAACTTATTGCAGGCGACAGTTTCCACTGCTCATTTATCATCGACGGCGAACCGCTTTATCTCACAGATGTATATCATCCTGGCATACAAGTTTGCGACTATGTATGCGGCAAGATGGGTGGAGTGAAATGGGATGTCATCGTGGATGAGAATAACCAATAACTATTTATAAAACTCAATAAATGCCTTTATGCAATTCTCGTGATCAGAGGCAGAAGCCAGTTCCCTCACACTGTGCATCGCGAGAACAGGATTGCCCATGTCAACACCACGGATGGCAATGCTCGACGTGAGGATGTTTCCAAGAGTGCTGCCACCGGCAATGTCACTCCGGTTGACGAATCTCTGACAAGGCACACCAGCCCTTTCGCATATCTGCTGGAATGCCGCAGCCGACATTGCGTCGGTAGCATATTTCTGGGCAGCATTAATCTTGATGACAGGCCCGCCTCCGAGTAAGGCATGATTCGTCGGGTCATACTTCTCAGCATAATTAGGATGGAATCCGTGAGCATTGTCAGCACTCACCATAAAGGCCTTCTCCACACTGCGGAAATAGTCGTCCAGACATCCGCCTTGAGCCATCACGATACGCTGGATAAGCGACATCAGGAAGTTGCTGCCCGCTCCCTGTTTTGTTCCCGAGCCCGTTTCCTCATTGTCAAACACAGCCAACACCCTTGTCACGTCGGCCTGTCCATCCTCAGCCGTCATTGCCTCCAGTCCCGCATGCACCATCGACAAGTCGTCCAGTCGGCCAGAAGATACAAATTCATTGTTCAGTCCCACAAGACATGCAGGAGTGGTGTCATATAGATACAAGTCGAAGTCGATAATCCTTTCCTTCTCGATTTTCAGTTCGTCGGCAATAATACGTATGAGAAGTCCGTCGCCCTCAAGTTTGTCATTCACATATCCAAGAATCGGCAACATGTCCTTCTGCTTGTTGAGCTTCACTCCGTCATTCACCTGTCGGTTGAAGTGGATGGCGAGATTGGGGATCACGAGCAATGGGCGCTTGATGTGAAGAAGTCGTGTCTCCGGCATCAGAGCGTCATCCGATCTAAGGATAACCCTTCCAGCCAAACTCAACGGGCGGTCAAACCATGTATTAAGTATTGATCCACCATAAGCCTCAGTGTTGAGTCTCACCATCCCTCCTTCGCCTGTCATCTCGGCATTAGGTTTAATGCGGAATGTAGGCGAGTCGCTATGAGCTGCAATGATATGAAATCCCGCGTCGGCCATTGTGCTACGCCCCAAGTGAAAGGCAAATACGGCAGAGTCGTTCTTGGTGATAAAGAATTTCTCAGGCAGATTCCTTATTGCGTCCTCAGCCTTCAATTGCACAAACCCATTGTCCAGCAATTCGTTGCACACATTCCTCACTGCAAGAAAATTCACTGGTGAGGCATTCAAGAAATCAATCAGTTTTTCTGTATATGTAGTCATAATAATAATATTAAGTGAACATTATTTTGTTTTCTTATTAGCATAATGAAATTAATTCTGTCTCAGGGTGCAAAGATAATAATTATTATTCAAATCTCCAAACAATTAATAGACGATCTTTTCAAATAACAGTTTTTATGTTTCGCAGCCAATCCCGTTTATGCGACCTTTTTGTACTAAATCGTATGAAAAAAGCTATCCTGACCTCATACGTGGGGGGCGGGATGGCATTTTGATGAGGTTGACGTAACTGTCAACACCGAGGATTCTATTTTTTGTATTCCTCTATCCTACATGTATGCTCCTTCGTTTCCTTGTCGTAATTAATTCCCACAAGGAGGATGTCGCCTGTGTAATCGGCCAACTTCGAGGGATAGTTCTTTTGCTTTATTTGATTGATTGCGGTATCTGAGGAGTGATTGTATTTAAGCTCTATGACAAGGGCCGGCTTTGTGACATTGCGCCGGGGAATCATCACGAGGTCGGCATAACCCTTGCCGGTGGCGTATTCACGATGAATGACATAATCGTTCTTTGCCCATATATAAGCAATGGAAAGCACACAGGCAAGCGAGTTTTCGTCATTGTAGGCAAGAATGCTCGTGTTCTCGTCATGAGCCTTGTCTATGCCCTTAGCAACGGCTTTTTCATTGCACGAAAGGGTGGCATCAAGCAGATTCTGTGAGGCGGTAAGCGCTTCCACCAAACGAGTCCACGAAGTGTCTTCAACTGCATTCAGAAATTGCTCGCCCACCTCCTTGTTCGGTATAAAGCATTTGCCGGTATCGCCATCGTATGCCAAATAGCCGAGATGTATCAACACCGTGAGAACATCATTTTTGCTGTTTACTATCCGCATGTCGTTCTGAAACTTTAGGGTGTTGACATACACATGCTCGCCCGACAACATTCTGATGATGTCATCCTTCAGTCCGTCGAAATTCATCTGAATATAGGTTCTGACAGAATCGTAGGCACCCGTGGTTGACCAGTAGCTTTTGCACACTCCACGTTGCAAGGCTTTCATCACGGAGTATGGGTTGTAGATGGATTTCTCATTGCCGATTTTATATCCGTCATACCACTGTTTGAGATTTTCGATTGAGGCATTATGACGCATTGCCAAAATGCCCACCTCCTCTTCGGTAAATCCATAGCAAGGGGCGAGATAGGCGGGATCAATCATTGAATATTCATTGAAATTGTTCAACGCAGATTCCGTATTGTATCGCTTGATGGGCAATATGCCGGTGAGGTATGCGCCCGCAAAGACTGTGTCCGACCCGGACCCCTTGAACAGGCGGCGAAGAAAATCAACATATGACGTTGTCACACTCTCGTCTTTTCCCATCTCGCGCAGGATAGCATCCCACTCGTCGATAATCATAATGAAACGCTCGCCAGTGGTGTCGCTGATTCTGTATAATACATCCATCAAGTCGTCGCCATCATCTACACTGATTTGGGAGAAAACACCTTGTATATCTTTAATGGCACTATCTTGAATTTTCTTGACGATATCCTTGTCATTCCTGTATTTTGTGGTAAAGTCGGTCATGTCAATGCTTATCACATAATATTTGTTCAGATATGCCTCAAACGACTTGTCTTTCTCTGCCACCAATCCCCTAAACAACTCTCTCGAATCACACGACTTGTCATAATATGCGCACAACATCTTTGCCGCCATCGACTTGCCAAACCTCCGGCAGCGGGTAACGCAGCTATAACGGTTCTCGGAGTTGAGCGTGCCGTTTATTAGCGGTATGAGCGACGATTTGTCAACATATTCATGTGTCACGATGTCGCGGAATGCAATATTGCCTTTGTTTATGTATCTACCCATAATTTAGTCATGCAGCAGGAGAGATATGCCTACATACACTTGCAAAGATACGATTATTTTCTTTATCATCCAAATTTTCATAGTCATTCTTTCATACATTTACGACTATTTAACCATAGTTAATGCCGACATTGCCGTTTATAAAAAAAGGCCATCCCGCCCCCCACGTATGAGGTCAGGATGGCTTTTTGATGAGGTTGACGTAACTGTCAACACCGAGGAATGTGGCGCATAACAGGAGAAACTGGGCTACAAGCAGCAATACGGAGTAATCAATGTAGCCTGTGGGCGGCAGCAGCAATGCCACTGCTGACAATATCACCGCCACCACCCATGAGGCCAAGGCGAGTTTCCTTTTCATCGGTTAATGAATGGCTTACTCTGCCGAATTCCTACTCATAGATACCACCACCCTGGCCGGGGATTGAACCGCCGCTGCCGCTGTCAGAGCCACTGCCAGAGCCTGAGCCGGTGTCAGATCCTGAGCCGGTGTTGTCGCCACCCGACGGATTCTCGTCGGTGCCACCCGACGGATTGCCGTCAGGATCCTCGGGAGTCTCGGGCTGGGTGATGTCCACCACGGTCTGTCCAGCCTTGATGGCCTTGAGCAGTGCGGCCTGTGCAGAGCGGCTTGCCACGAGATTGAACTCAGCGTCGGCGAACAGGCTCTTGAACTCCATTCCGGGCTCCCAGATGACATTGACGCCGGTGATGTTCTGCGAAGAAAACTTCTCGGCGGAGTCGGCACCCTTCGAGGTGAGGTTGATGGAGAAGTCGCCAAGGTCGCCAAGTCGAATCTTCTTGCCCTCGAGCAGCTGCTCTCGCATGCAGTCCACTGCAAGATAGAGGATTGCGGAGATGTCGGCACGCGAATACACGCATCCGTGGGTGGAGATGTGACGCGCAAACTTCTCGATGTTCATCACTTCGGAATACTGTGCGATGGCGTATGCCTTCTGCACCTCAGTCTTCACCAGTTCGGTATCGGCAGTCTGGGGCTGCTTGCCCTCCTCGATAGCCTTCTTGATGCGTGCTTTAGCCTGATTGATGTCAAAGAGGTTTGCGTTCACGCTACGCATTACGATACTGTAGTTGATCATAGTAATACAGGTGTTAAAGGGTTAATAATCTCATAGTGTGATTTTCGAGCCTTAACTTAAGCCCTCGCTTGGTCTTAACTTATGACCGACGTCTGTCATAGCTTATGACCTCGTGGAGGAGCAGGTTGGGAGGCTTGTCTGAATCACGATGCAAAGATACTGCTTTTTTCTCATACTACAATGGGTTGTTCAGCATAGCGCACACCTTCTGTTCCGGATTGCGTGATATCAGGTCATGTGGAGCCACAAAACCACGATATAGGGGGAAGGCCTCTTAGGGGAAAGTGTTAACTTGTTAACGCGTAACTTGCATTGAAATGCGATATTCACTTTAAGAGTAAATTATAATATTATAAATATAATTTTAAATTATAATTATAATATTAATATATATACCTATTTCTCTTGGAGGCCATAAAAACGGATTTTTTTGTAAGTTACGCGTTAACAGTTAACACCCGCATCTGTTCTTCCGCTGTGTTAAATAGTAGGGGCGTTTTTGTCATAGTCCGTACTGCATTCGGCTCTTTCAGTGTTCAATCCTCCTGCTCATAATAATATGAATAATCAATACCCTTCATAAACATCTCGCGGCTGTCAATCTCATCGGTGAGTGCACCTTTCAACAACCTCCGTATTTCTGTATCATCACTTACACTCATACGCATGGCATTGAGATAATCGTTTTTGTCCATCTTGCTCCAATCCACACATCGTTTGAGTGAACGTTTGAGCATCAGGTCGAGCCAAATACGGGTGCTGCGTCCATTGCCTTCCATAAACGGATGAGCCACATTCATCTCTACATATTTGCTAACAATCTCATCGAATGTAGTTTCCGGCATCATCTCGATATTATGCAAAATAGTAGGGAAATAAAGGCAATTGGCAAAAGTGAAACCTCCCTTGCTGATATTCTTGGTGCGAATCTGCCCCGCAAACTCATACAAGCCTCCAAATATATATCCATGTATCTGTTGCAGACACTTGATGCTTCCCGGTTCAAGTTTGTTAAGCAATCCACTCTCAAAGAGGTCGTATGCTTTCTTTCTGCTTTGACCGTCAATCGTATTGTCACTATAAGTAAACCAATCAAGAAACTCGTTTGCACGGTTGTTCGGATAGTGCTTGGCTAACAACAGGACTCCATTGTCGTCCATTACATCTGCCACACGCTTTTTGCCGTCAGGACCAACTAATTTGAACTCGTGAGTGTCACTCACGGGTTGAACACCCTGTGCTGCAAGTTTCTTCTTCAGCCAACGCCAATAGTTACCTGCTTTCACATAGTCGTTTTCGTTATTTATAGCGCGAACTACATCTGTAGCAGAGTAGAACCATCTGCAGTCATCTTCGCTCCATATCGCACGAACTTCTTTGTCGTTATAAAACCGAATAGATATCTTGTTCATTTGCTTGTCACTATTATTTGATTAATGCCTCCAGTCCCTTTATGGCAAACTCGTCGCCCGTAAGCTGACCAATGAGATGCTTATTCATATTGTGAATTTATTTTATCCTTATGGGGTATTGACTATGGTGAATTGGCTTTTAACCTGTTCAACCTGCCTATTTTTCTTCTTTAGCAAATTGCAAGCAAATTAAACCCGCTTACAATATTGCTGATTATCAATGTGTTAGTGAAACACTATTCCCTTCTTGGCACGTCTCAGCAAATTACCAGCAAATTAAACTAAGCCCATATTGGTATATACCTCATATATCGTTTCGCCGTATCAGGATCAAGTGCTTTAATCCTTCCTTGAGATACTGCCTCCTTTATCAATCTTGATATGCTTCCAGCGGATGTTTCACCCACATTGAATCTGTTTCTAAGCGACTTGTTTGTCAAAGCATCACCTTGTATATACATCAGACAGGCATGGAGATAGCATGACCAAAGTTTATCTTCCATAGAAATGTTACTAAACTCCATTTCAGCGAAAAGAGTAACCTTGGTGCTATCTTGAAAAACCCCAATGCGAGGAGCTGGAAGGTACTGTGCTTCACATGCCAGCACCATTCTGTCCCAACCACGGCCAAGTTCCTCACACATCTTCAATCGACGCATGAGCGAAGCGAGTTTTTCATTTCTCGACTTTGGAGGGTTGTCAATTATACGGAGTATATCCACCAACGGAGTACCGGGATTCGTCACCTCAATACGATTGTCGAATATCTCCACTACAGGTGCAGCTCCTGTAATATATAGGTCCTGGTGAATGAGGCTATTCGCAATGGCCTCTCTTACAGAAGGCAAAGGGAATTTGCTTGTTGTTGACAATTGAACTGCGTTTACATCCTCATTGCTTGGCAGCAAGGCATTCACATAGCGCACGATATTCTCAAAGCAAATAGCATAGCCTTGATTAAAAGGTTCCTCTTTTTGAATCAAGAGACGGTTTATACCCTTATACTGCACTACACGCATCGCCTTACGACCTAAACGGGCAAACTCATTCAAGTCCTTGGCAAACAATATGGCTCCTAGATTGGTAATGCTATATAATCCATTGTCCTGTTTCTGAATGATGCCTTCCTCATTCAGATAATGAACAACAGCTTCTTTTTCAGCTGGCTGTGGTATTTTCAGCAGGGTAAAGTAGGCATCCACCTGAAGCAGTCTTATAATGTCTTCATATCTTTGGTCTATCTTGACGCATACATCCTCAAACTGGGCATGGCGCAATTTGTCCCACAATTGAGCACGGAATACAGGAAACTCATGCAGCTTCTTAGTGTAGCTGCCGCTACGAATATAGTCTATCTTCTGGAATGAAACAGGCTCATTGAGGGCCTTGTGAATACGAATCAGCTCAACGTGCTTGCCATCCATCTCAGCATCATAGTATTCAAAATCCGCATTCTTGGAGAGCATATAGCGAAGCCAGTTCTCCAACTCCTGCTCACCTTTCTTCTCCATCTGTAGCCGCACCTTCGTGCCAATTATCTCGTGGGTAGTGTCATCCACGCCCCATATCATATAGGCATAGTCGCGGTCGTTCAATGTAGCGGTATTGGCAAGGGCACTAATGTCCTCACCAATCATATTCGGTTCACAGTTGTTATGTTTGAACTCAACCCACCCAACTTCCTTTGGAAGCTTGCTGAGTTCTTTTACCAGTATGTCAATATTTCCAATCATATATTCATTGCTATAATAATAAATAAAGAAATATAGCTTGTGACAAAGCCGTGTCATAACCAGCTTCTATCAAAGCCTTGAGATTTCCAATTATACGAATTTTCTTATTCTGAATTGTCAAATTTTGGATGCAAAAATAATCATATTTTTTTGAAATACAACCAATTTACGAGAAGTTTCTTTGATTATGAGCTACATTTTAACAATTGAGCGCGACTTGCAGACACCGCGGATTCAGCTCACACCCATTTCTCTCTTATGCCCCTCCATAATTCGTCGGCTTCGTCGTCGTCAATCATCGTTATGGCCTTCACGTCGTGATTAGGATTGAGCGTGTCGGCAATACGGTTAATCACATCCTCCAGATATTCGGGATCATGCTCATTGCGCATATTCTTGAACAGATTGTTTTGCGCATCCTTGAAGTGGCTCTCGGTGATGACCCATATCTTGCCTTCGGGCTTGATATACCCGCGCTTCTTGAGAGTAGTCATGAGGAATTTCAGAGCCGACTTAGGAGCAATCCACTTCACCGTCACGTCGGTGGGCACACCCGTAAAGAGCTTCTCAAACTCCTCGTGGCTGGTGTCCTTGTCAATGGCATGCAGTTTCACCAGATACTGATAGAAATGTGTGACGCGCTCCGGATGCTGCTTCGTCCATTTATAGGTGAACACGTCGTTCACCATTTTGAATGTCGCCGGCTTGGATTGCGAGGTTGTCTTGGCGGGCTTTTTCGCTCCATTGTCCACGGTCTGCACCCCCTGATTCACCTGCACTCCGATGCCTCCTGCCTCTACATTTCCTATTTCATACTCTACATTCTTTTCGAACACGATTTCCGTCTTGCCAAAATCCACGCCCATAGCCTTGGCCAGGGCAATCTTCTCTTCTGTTGTCATATTTTGTTTGTTTTATTGATTGTAATACCAGTTGCTCCTGTTTCCACCTTGCCTATTTCGTTTTCCACGTACTTGTCGATTACGTAGTCACCATTTTCCACCCTTATCAAGGGTCGCACATTCATCTTGTCATGCATTGTCGAGAAGCCCTTCAATATAAGATTATTGTAGCGGCATCCCTCCTGCAGATTCAACCAGTTTAGTTGAAGCATCACAGCCTCAGCAGTCTTGGGCGACATGTTTTCCAGATTATCCACAAAGAAGTTGAATATCCGTTCCGCCCCCTTGTCGCGTTCTTCTTTCACTTGCGCCTCGGTCAGTTCATACGAGTGGAAGTCAACGGTTTTTCCCCTTTCCGCCATCCTCTGTTCCTTGTTGCCGATGCCCTCCAGCATCTGTCGGTAGATGGGGTTGCCCGTCACGTATGGCATGAGCCAGCATATGAGGTCGTCGGCCATCGGCTGCCTCTTGTGCAATGCCGACAGTTGGCATATCGTTGTCGTCATGATCAGCACTGCGTCATTCTTGCCCTTGGCCTCCATCATGAGGTCCTCCACCTCGTCGGGCAGCAGTTCCTCGGCTTCAGGCAGTTGCAGCAACCGTGTGGTGAACTCGGTGGCTGCAATCCATATCTGCACATGGCTGAGGCCGGTGGTAGCGGGTCGCATGCTCCTCAGTGTGTCGTGCACCATCATATATACGGTGTCGCATATCAGCGTATCGCGCAGGAGCTTCTCCTGCTCGTGTGTAAATTGTCTTATCATCTATTGTTTCTCCTCTTTTTCGTCAACCACATATTTCATTCCGTTCACAAACTCCAGCACCCTCGCCTCGGCAATATCCTTCGAGCAGTCGCCAGTAGCGAAAAGCTGTTCCAGATATTCCTTTTCCAAATCTCCGGTAACGATCTTGTCGTCACTCTCCAAATCGCTGTCGATGAAGCACTTGAACGAGGAACCATCGAGCGTAATCAGTTCGACGGGCGTGCCGGTTTGTGCGCTATATTTCACCAGCGAGCGTATGTATTCGCTCCTGTCGTCAACATGCAGCACTCCGCCCTTCTCCCTGGGTTCCAGATCCAGTGCCGACTTATATCCGCCTTTGTAGCTTGCGAGTTCAATCTGCAGGATATGTCCCACAAGGGAATTCCCGTTGTCCACATCGTCGAGAGGCACACTCTCGCGCGAGCCAATGCCGAAGCGTATGCGGGCAGTGTGATGCTCCTGTGAGCGCCACAGCTTATAGAAGTCCATAGGATAGCGTCGGGCATTCATCTCGATTCCTATGTTGTTGACAGCGAGCCCCTTTTCAAGTCCGCGTTGCAAGATTTTCATCAGTTGGTCGGTAGAGTTAAAAGATGTGGAGAGTTTTTGTATCATCACACTCCTGCATCCCTGGCGGTTGTCGAAGATGACAAAGCACGAGGGATTGTGCTCCACCGTCTTAGGTTGGAAATTCTTCTCGATGAGCACCTCCTTCACATTGGCGATGCGCATCACGGTGATGTCGGGTGCACACCTCAGGTGATACACCTCGTGGGGATATATCAAGGGCTTTATCTCTCCATCCTCTTTGTTGGTTTGGGCAGGCGTATTACCCTCAAACGTGACACTGCCTTCGTCGGCCAGCAACTCGCCCAGAAGTTGCTGCCTTTCCGCCCATCTCTCCTGTGCAAACAAGTTGTCATCGAGAAAACGTAGATAATAATGTGCTAACTTTGCCATAAATAATGATTTTTAGTTTTGTATTTCTCAACTATTTGTTGTATTGACGTGCAAAGGTATGACTTTTTTTTCAAATTGCCAAAATATTAGTGTTATTTCTTGTATTGAATTTCCACAAAAAAATGGTTTTCCTTTTTCGGCTCTTCGGCACACGCTTCGGCATCCGAAAAAAAAATTTTCTTTTTTTTCTCGCCTTATCAACTGGCAATCCACAAGATAGCAGGCGGTGGAGATACTTCGGCGTTCGGCGTTTTTCGCCCACATGCCGAAGCCCTTTCCACTATATAGTGTAGAGCGGTCATTCCGAGGCATCACAGCTTTCGGGTCCCTCACAAATTAATTTATTTATTCAAAAATATAAAAAAAAGGAATTTATTATGAACAACATTTTCTCAAAAATGGCAATTGCCTTTGGCGCATCGTGCAAGAAGTCGGCACCAGTTCATTCGACATCAATACAGAGCGAACTGTTCAATTATCTCAAACCCGAACAGAAGGAGATTCTCAAGCCCATCTTGCGCCTCATCAAGCACCGCTATCAGACTGTCCTTTGCATTGCGCTGCTCGACTATCTTGAGGGTTTCGGCTACCAGAGCACAGGCAATCCGATGCTCGACTCTCTGCAGCACTCCATCATCGAATTATGCAAGCTGCATCCACTTCGTGCCCCTATGAACAACTAATTCAAAATGATTTTTTTTCAATCTTAAATAAATTATTATTATGCAAAAGAAAACGTATTTCGGAGTTCAGCTCAGTTGCGTGCTCCACACCCAGTCCTCAACTGCCAACACCCTGCAGCCGGTAATCAATCCTCTGGCATCCACCGCCCTCGACGACGGTCTCTGCCTCACAGGCGTCATCAGTCGCACACGCAAAGGTTTCCACTTTGAAGAGGCAAGCCGCAAGGGCAGGCCGCCTCGCAACCCCAAGCTCTACGACGGCAAGTATATCTCGATGGTGAGAATGCAGAACGGCCGCTATCAGTGCCATCTGAAGACCATGGACAAGGGATTCGACAAGAACACCTTTGCCGAGGGAGTTTATCAGGACATCATCAACGCACTCAAAATCATTGACTAATCATGAAAGAAAGACAAACAATACCAACGCTCAATGCGTCCGACCTGCCACCAGCCGTAAGAGCCTACTGGGATTCGGCTCCGGCAGCATTCAAGGTGCCGGCCATCCTCACCGCCATCGACTGCTATTGCGCCTTAGGCACGCGCCTGCGCTTCCGCTACACCTACGACATCGACCTCCACGCCCTCTTGCTGCAGGTGCTCGTGGTGGCAGAGGCAGCCAGCGGAAAATCGTTCACCCGACCCATTGTAAAGACGCTCATGCGCCCGCTCAAACTGCGCGACCAGGAGATGAAACGTATCGAGCAGGCCTATCAGGACCTGAAGAAGACATCATCGAAGAACAAGCAACTGCCCGAAGAACCAATCACCGACGTGCGTTGCCTGCAGACCATCACCAAGGCCAAGCTACTGAAGCGAGCCGACATGTTCGTACGCAAATATGGAGAGCCCCTCGCCTTCTGGTTTTACAACGAGGAGCTGGCCACAATGACTGAGAGCAACAAGCGAGCCTTTGCCGACCTGCGCACCATGGACCGACTGGCCTACGACCTGGGGGCGGAATATGGCAGCGACACCCTGTCGGATGCCAGCTACAATGCCGATGTGGATGTCATATACTGCTCGCTTTTCTGTGCCACCGAGAATGCACTGCAGGAGTATATGGACAAGCGCTCGATAGAGGGTGGCAACTGCACGCGCAAGGTGCTCACCGACCTGGGCGACCTTATGGGCGAGGATGCGCCACAGTTCCGCCCCCTCACCGACGAGGAGCAGGCTGAGGTGAACAGTGCGGTGGAGCATCTGATTGACCTCACCTATGCGCCCGACGGACAGATACAGCCCATACATGTGGTGCCCATGGAGTGGATGGACAATCAGGTGCGCCGATGGTGCTCGGAGCAACGCCAACTGGTGTTGAAGACCGGATCTCGCGCCCGCAACTGTTTCTACAAGCGAGCCTCCGTGTCGGCTGCCCGTATGGCTTGCCTGCTTTATCACCTGTGGGGTGAGGATGCCGCCCGACAGAAGTATGTGGCCCGATTCTATCGCTACATGGCCACATATATCGTGGATGGACTACTCTACCGATGGGGACGCCAATACGAGCAGATGCACAAGAGCGACGAAAGCGAAGATGTGACCAAGGTGAGCCTCTACGACCAGTTGCCCGCCAGCTTCAGTCGCGACCAACTGCGCGAGCTCATCGTCAAGCTCGACCTCTCGACACCCGCCCGAGTGTTCATCTCGAAGTGGAAGCGAGCCAAACTCATTTACGAATCAAAAGAAAACAAGGACATTTATGTTAAGAATTACTGAAGAACAACTCTCTCAACTCCGAGCACTCCCCATTGAGGGAGTGGCTCAGAGACTAGGTCTGAGAGTGAGCCGTCACAGAAGCCTGTGCCCATTTCACGACGACACCAACCCAAGCCTTCACTTCTGCATTTCGAAGAACACCTTCAAGTGCTTTGTATGCGATGCCCACGGCGGTGTCATCGACCTTGTGATGCACTGTCTTCGCAAGCCGTTCGTAGAAGCCTGCCAGTGGTTGGCCGACGAGAACAACGTCATCCTCTCGGAATGGCAACCGGCACAGAAGCCGCAGAACACCACGGCGAGGGCATTCAATCCCGAGAAATACCTGCGGTTCTTCGAGCATCCCTACCTCGGCGAAGCCGCCCGCCAGTTTCTCTTTGGCGAGCGCAGGCTCAATGCGAAAGTAGTAAGCTGGTGCCGCCTCAACTCCTACACCGACAAGCGAGGCACGCCCTGGTTGCAGATACCATATTACGACATCGACGGCCAACTCATTGGTGTGCAGAGCCGCAATCTATCATCATCCGCCCCACGATTCAAGTTTCCCTACGGCCACACCTGTCACATCTACAACCTGCCCGTGCTGCCGATGCTCACTGAGGGCGAGCCACTCTACATCACCGAGGGAGCCAGCGACTGCTGGTCGATGCTCTCAAGTGGGCACAAGGCGATTGCCATACCGTCGGCTACGCTTCTCAACCGCAAGGACATCGAGACCATCCGCTCTACGCTCATCGCCCGACGCTCCACGCTCCACATGTATCCCGATCAGGACATCCCTGGCGAGAAGCTCTACCTGCAGCTCACTCGCATAGCCACCGACTCAGGTCTCTGTCTCGTGCGCCACTCACTGCCCCCGGGTTGCAAGGACTACAGCGACCACTATGTACGCCATCTCGCGATGGCCAAGTGTTAACTGTTAACGCGTAACTCGCATTATTTTTCAATCTTTCAATTTTTCAATCTTTCAATTTTTAAATTTTTAAATTTTTAAATATGAACATCACATTACAACGTATCAATATCAAAGGCGAAATCACCGAGGGAAAACTCGTCATCGACGGACTCACAATCTGCGACACCCTCGAGAACTCCTATTCCGCTCTCGCCCCAGGCCACTATAGCATCCACATCCTCAAGTGCAGACAGTATGCCCGAAAGATGCTCCTGCTCACACCTATCTGCAATCAGTCGTCAATAATCGACAATTGCTCCCTGTGCAAGAGGCTGCATAACGTCAGCCTCAACACCGCCATGCCCCGATTCTGTCCCATGCTCAAACCCGGCAATGGCATCCACAACCGTCGCGACGGCAGCATCCTCATAGGACGTCGCCAATGCCAGGGGCTGCTCATAAACACCCGCCAAGTATTCGATGCCCTCTATGCCCGCCTCCGAATGACCTGCAAGCGAAACAACGAAATAATCATCAACATCATCAACGCATGAAAAGAATACACCATATGGAAGATACGTATCTGACCCCACATTTCCGCCTGTCGGAATTCACCCGTAGCGCAACCGCCCAAGCCAGAGGCATTGACAACTCCCCCACAGAAGAGATAGTGTCCAACCTGCGTCACCTCTGCGAGAGAGTGCTCGAACCCTTGCGCCAGCACTTTGGTGAGCCCATCACAATCAGTTCGGGTTATCGCTCGGCAGCTTTGAATAAAGTTGTGGGTGGCGCCTCAAACTCTCAGCACATGACAGGCGAGGCTGCCGACATCCGCGTCCCCGATTCAGCCACAGGCATGAAGTGGTTCACATGGATGATGGAGCATCTCAAGTATGACCAGCTCATCAAGGAGCGCGCCACCAAGTCGTCGAAATCCTTTTGGATTCATGTATCTCTCAAAGCCCACGGTCAGCAAAGACAGCATGTTATATGCAACCTCATAAAAAATCAGACATAATTCTTTTTTTGTCATAAGAGCGGGACAGGATATATAGGTTTCTCTGTCCCGCTCCATACTATCCGGCACAGGGGCACAAAGAGTTTTTTCATAAAGTATTCACTTCTGAACAGTGACTGAAGTGAACCCTTGTCCATTTGATAATCGGATAATAAATGAAGAATACTGCCTCCTTCTCTTGTCATTGTATAAGGCTGTTATTAATGCTGCAAATATACACTATTTGTTTTAATCCACCAAGAAAAATAAAAAAATATGCATAAAAAATAAAAAAGTTTTGTGATATAAAAAATATTGTTTATCTTTGCACGATGATTATAACAATTTAAATTAATAAGTTACATGAAGCATTTCGTATTATTTTATATTTTGATTGCAATTGCAATAAATGGTTATTCTCAATCTACTAAAAACAGTGTATGTGATTCCACTCTAATTTATATTACAAAGCAGTTGGAAGACATTGATTTTAGAATAAATGGGATGAATAGATTTAAACTCTATCCTACAGAAAACATTTATACTTTATTAAAGTTGGATACTGCAACTGGTAAGATAGACCAATTGCAATGGTCGTTGGATAGTGATAAAGAAGGTTCTTTTACAATTAATAATGACGACCTATCACTTGGCTCTGGTAGTGGTACTTTTGAGTTGTACCCAACTAAGAATATGTACCAATTTATCCTTCTTGATAAAGTTACAGGAAGACAATGGCATATACAATGGGGTATGGAAGCATCAAAACGTTGGATAAGAAGGTTCTATTAAAGTGTATCAGTTATGAAGAAGATACAACGTATGCTTACCTATGCAATCACAAATGACGGACATTTTGTAAACGTCGATGATGTAAAGACTGGACAAGAGTGCGGTTGCATTTGCCCTGCCTGCAAGGAACCATTGGTTGCAAAAAACAAGGGTACAGTTAGAGTCCATCATTTTGCTCATCTGTCTGGTACTGAATGTGGATTGGCATACGAATCAATGTTGCATCTTCTTGCTAAGGAGCGTGTACAAAATGCATTTTTGAATGCTAATTTTTTCAATCTTGATTTTGAATACAGGTCATATTGCCCAAAGAATGAGCAGTGTAAATATGTAAAGTATGATGATTGCTATTCTTCAAAAAGAAAACATTTCAACTTGAAGGAGTTCTATGATAGATGTGAACAAGAAATTGCGTATGATGGAATAAAAAGACGCTCTGACCTGAAACTTTATTCTTCTACTTTTCCTCAAAGACCACCCATATATATCGAGTTTTGTGTTACAAATGCAAGTGAGAAACAGAAACTGCATAGTGGAAATAAAATTATAGAATGCATCATAGAAGACATATCTGATATAGATAAGATAATTTCAAAAGGTTTTATAGAAGACAAACAGAGAGAAGATGAATACGGACAAATGTCAGAATCCAAAGTAAAAATATATGGATTTAAGAATTCTGATTACAAGAATGAAGGCAAGAACGTTGAAATAGTGTTCTCTCGATATGTTCTCTATAAATCAGGGAAAACACGTTGTTTCCAAGATAGTTGTAAATGTAAAGAATTGAAAAGGTCAGACCAGTACTCTATATACGAGGTTTGTTTCCATACGCCTGTTTCTTTCGACATATATGAATATGCCAAATATCTGGGATATGATAAATTCCATATTCCTAATTGTCTGCTATGTAAGAATTACGTTAATAGTTACAACGGAATGGAAAAGATATGTAGGCTTTATAAGCATCTTCAATTATCAAGAAATGAAAAGTTTGACACATCAAGGGCAAAAGAGTACCATTATTATTCTTTTAACCAAGAGGAATATGAGAGTCTGATAAAAAAAGGAGTTGATATCCCATTCAATGAAATATTATAAACTCAACTTTGGGTAATTTAGACATTGGTTCTCTTCACTATGATTTCTTTGTAATACAAGCCATCCTTCGCCCAATATGAGGATATAAGGAAAACAGGTATTCAGATATGATAACAAGGATTATGGATTATGCCCCTTTAGCCTCTCTGAGACCCTCAAAGCGTAACTCGTAACCCGTAACTGACATTGAAAATCAGTTTCGTTGCTTCGATTCATCGGGAAGGCGTCATATTGTGGGCATCGGCACTTCGGGGATTATAGTATCTGCGGCAGATATACCATTGTTGCCTCATTGCAAGCTTTCAGGACTTTTTCTGTTGTTTTGAGGGTTGTTTTCAGGAATTATTCCGTCATTTTAGGGGTGAAAAACAGGAATTATTCCTTTTTAGGGTCATAAGAAGGCTCTTTGGTTCATGGCTTGATAAATATTTTTCGATGCCGATTTTGGGCAGATTTCTCTGATTTTCGGTGCCGATTTTGGGTTTCGGTGCCGATTTTGGGCAAATTTCTCTAATTTTCGATACGGATTTTGGGAATTATTTGTATCTTTGTCCCCAAATTGCAAAGTATATGGCATATTTCAAGAGACATATTGACGAGAAACTCCGCAAATGGAAAGAAGACCCTCGTCGCAAACCATTGTTGATACGTGGTGCGCGCCAAGTGGGCAAATCCACTGCGGTAAGAGAAATAGGAAAGACTTTCAAATACTTCCTGGAGATTAATCTGGAGAAACAACCGGATTTCAGAAAGCTGTTTCCTGAGAATATCGACGTGAGAAGAACATGCGAAAAACTCAGTGGAACAACGGGTATTCCGATTTTACCTGGAGAGACATTGTTGTTTATTGATGAAATACAGACATCAAGGGAGGCAATAATGTCGCTCAGGTATTTCAAGGAGGATTATCCTGAACTTCATGTCATAGCAGCCGGTTCCTTGTTGGAATTCGCACTTGAGGAACTGCCCTCCTTCGGTGTGGGCAGAATACGCTCTTTATATATGTATCCCTTCTCGTTTGACGAGTTTATGATGGCGCAAGGGTTAGACATAACCATTGATTACAAGCGAAAGGCAACTGCAAGCAGTCCATTGGCAGAACTTGCTCATAAAGAGCTTGTCAGCCAGTTGCGCACGTTCTATTTGGTAGGAGGAATGCCTGCCGCCGTAAGTGAGTGGATTGAGACGAGGAGCTATATAGAGGTGTCTCACGTGCACAATGACATCATCGATACATACAACGACGATTTCTCGAAATACAAAAGAAGGTTCTCGCCAGTGTTGCTCCGTCAGGTGCTCCGCTCGGTTGCATTGCAGGCGGGAAGCAAGTTTGTGTGCTCAGAGGTGTCGAATGACATCAAATCAACCGTTATTCGTGAGGCATTGCATCTTCTTACGCTTGCCGGACTTGTAGTCCCTGTGGTACATTCCAATGCCAATGGAGTGCCTCTTGGAGCTGAGGAAGACCGGCGTTATATAAAATATCTGTTTTTTGACATGGGAGTGATGCAGACGTTGCTTGGCATGACGGCTTCAGAGGTGTTGACATCTACGGAAGTGGATTTGGTGAACAAGGGTGGAATGTCGGAAATGTTTGCCGGCTTGGAACTTCTCAAATATCAGGACTGCCATATAAAACCAGAGATGCATTATTGGCAAAACTCCAGCAAGAGCAGTCAGGCTGAGGTGGATTATGTCATTGCTCATCGTGGCATGGTGCTGCCTGTGGAGATTAAGGCCAGCAGACAGGGGAGTATGCAGAGTCTGTGGATCTTTATGCGCCAACACCATTTGCATGATGCCATCCGCAGCTCTCTTGAGCCATTCGGTGAATTTGTCTATTGTGACCCCAAAGCTGGCGACACCGAGCGTCATGTGGATATTATCCCGCTATATGCCCTGAGTAATATTTTTGAGTGACAAGATAAGAAATATTATCCAAACCTCCAAATAATTATTTGAAAAATCAGCGAAAA
>OBLI01000731.1_pt1 | contig 34217 bp, 27 predicted proteins | sample 1519701 | NCBI WGS metagenome assembly OBLI01 (sample SAMEA3663005, study PRJEB22513) | pig gut metagenome | biome: pig gut; feature: pig-associated habitat; material: faeces | place: France | collected 2012 | reverse complement strand
AATTAAAAAATTAAAGAATTAAAGAATTAAAAAATTAAAGAATTAAAAAATTAAAAAATTAAAATATTAAAATATTTACGCCTTATGGAAATTAAAAATCTACAGCCGGAATGTATCTGGCGCAACTTCGACGCACTGACACAGGTGCCGCGTCCGTCAGGACATCTTGAGAAAGTGCAGCAGTTCCTCCTCGACTTCGCTAAGAGAGTGGGAGTGGAGGCATTCAAGGATGCTGCCGAGAATATAGTGATGCGAAAACCCGCATCCGAGGGTATGGAAAACAAGCCGGGAATCATCCTCCAGGCTCACATGGACATGGTGCCACAGAAGGCTCCCGACAGTGAGCATAACTTCGAGACCGACCCCATACAGACATATATCGACGAGGAAGGGTGGGTGAGAGCTAAGGGTACTACTCTTGGTGCCGACAACGGACTCGGTGTGGCTGCAATTATGGCTGTTATGGAAGACAAGACTTTGAAGCACGGACCTATCGAGGGACTTATCACTGCCGACGAGGAAACAGGAATGTATGGTGCCAACGACCTGCCGGCGGATGAACTGCACGGCGACATACTGCTCAATCTCGACTCCGAGCACTGGGGAAAGTTTGTCATCGGTAGTGCTGGAGGTATAAATGTTACAGCCACCCTCGACTATAAAGAGGTGGAGACCGACCCCGAGGATGTGGCAGTGAAGGTGACTCTGAAGGGACTGCGTGGCGGACATTCAGGACTTGAAATCAATGTAGGACGCGCCAATGCCAACAAACTCATGGTGCGCTTCGTGCGCGAGGCCATTGCCGAGTGTGAGGCTCGCCTTGCCACATGGCACGGAGGAAATATGCGCAATGCCATCCCATATAAGGCCGAGGTGGTGCTCACACTGCCTAAGGAGAACGTGGAGGCTCTCAAGGAGATGGTGGACGACTGGCGCGAGACATTCATCGACGAATATAAGGGCATTGAGAACGGTATCGAGTTCTTTGCCGAGGACGTGGAGACACCCAAGATGGAGGTGCCTGTGGAGATACAGGACAACCTCGTGGATGCCATCTATGCCGTGCACGACGGAGTAATCCGCATGATTCCCGCTTATCCTGACGTGGTGGAGACATCAAGCAACCTTGCCATCATCGACATCGAGGGCGGAAAGACTCTCATCAAACTCCTGCCAAGAAGTGCGCGCGAGGATATGAAGGACTATGTGACAACAATGATATCGAGCTGCTTCGCGATGGCTGGCATGAAGGTGGAGACAGGTGGCAGCTATGGCGGTTGGGACCCAAATCCCGACAGTCCGCTTCTTGCCAAACTGATGGGCATCTATAAAGAGCAGAACGGCGAGGATGCCATTGTGCAGATCGACCATGCCGGACTCGAGTGTTCTATCATCCTGGGCAAGTATCCCCATCTCGACGTAGTGTCGTTGGGTCCCGACATCCGTTCGCCTCACTCTACAAGCGAGCGTGCCCTCGCAAGTTCGGTAGAGCCGTTCTGGCGCCTGCTCAAGGCAGCGATTGAGAATTAATTAGGAATTAGGAATTGCTGCGAAAAACGCCCGCCGATGTAGGGTCTTACCTTGTGTAAGACCGAATCAATGAGATGGGCGGTCTTACACGAGGTAAGACCCTACAACAGCGGAGTAAGCCAGCAATCGACGCAGTCAACTAAATGTTAAAAAACTGTTACGACGGAAAGATAATTCCTAATTTCTAATTCCTAATTCCTAATTTTTTATTACCTTTGCACCCGTAAATAAAAAAAATAAGTAAAAATGGACGATTATCACGCGGAAAACTTCAACTATTAAGGCGTGAGGAGAAGGCAAGACGCCAATCCTCTTGCCATGACCCATTTTGTAGAATAAGAAAAACGGATTGGAACGATGAAAACATTCTGGAACTACACTGGTGGACTTACGACCATCAATGAATGGCAGCCCAACTGCTGGATACAGGTGACATGCCCTACAGAGGAAGACCAGCTCTACCTCGAAAATGAGTTTAAGATACCCGACTATTTCATGCCCGACATCAGCGATACCGACGAGCGCGCACGATACGAGTATGACGATGGTTGGATGCTCATCATCTTGCGTATTCCCTATGTCAAGGAGATACGCTCGCGCACGCCATACACCACAGTGCCATTAGGTATCATACACAAGCGAGATGTCACTATCACCGTATGCTATTATGAGACAAACATGATGATAGACTTCGTCAGCTTCCAGCAGAAGCGAGGCGAGGGATTCACCGACTTTGTCGATATGACATTCCGACTCTTCCTCTCGTCGGCAGTGTGGTATCTGAAACGACTCAAACAGATAAACGGACTCATTGAAAAGGCAAAGAGAAATCTCGACCGCGAGGTGAACAACGAGTCGCTCATCGGACTCAGCCGACTGCAGGATTCGCTCACGTATTTCATCACTTCAATCCGTGGCAACGAGACCCTGTTGTCGAAACTGAAGTTTAAATTACAGATCGACGAACTTGATGCCGACCTCATCGAGGATGTCAACATCGAGATGTCGCAGGCACGAGAGACTACCAATATTTATTCCAACATTCTGGAATCGACAATGGACACATATTCGAGTATCATCAACAACAATATGAATACCGTGATGCGTACCCTTACTTCTGTGTCGATTCTCATGATGTTCCCCACTCTCATTGCCAGTCTTTTCGGTATGAACCTCATAAATGGCATGGAGGCAAGTCCATACGGATTTGTCACCGCATTAGTCATTTCAGTAGCCATTTCAGGCCTGTTTTGGTGGATTTTCCGCCATAAAAGGCTTATTTAGCAGAAAAAATTGCAAAAAAACTTAATAATATTAGGTTATTTCGATTTTTTTTACTAAGTTTGTGCCTAAATTCGATGATATAACTGAATCATTAACTAAAAAAAGTTTGAATGATGGACTCTGAAAACAATGCCCTCGAAGTGGGCAAGACTGTATTTCCAACCTTCACGTCAAAGCGTGAGGTGCTTGATCGTGTGCGTGAATTGGCTCATGGCGAAACCGCTCCCGACAAGGACGAAGTGGATTATCTAAAGACAGCGTTCTACAAATTGCATATTGCAGAGCGCGAGGCTAATTACAAGGAATTTATTGAGGGAGGAGGCAATCCCGACAACTTCCAGATCCTGCCCGACGAGCTCGAAGAGGCTTTTAAGGCCGAGATGGGCGTGATTAAGGAAAAACGCGCCAAGCTATTGCAAGAGCTGGAGGAAGAGAAGGAACGCAACCTTCAGCGCAAGTTGGAAATAATCGACAAAATCAAGCAAATGGTCACCTCGCCCGAGGACGCTGGCAAATCATATCCGGAATTCAAGGCTTTGCAGCAGGAATGGAAGGACATCAAGAGTGTTCCGGCATCAAAGGCTAATGAACTATGGCGCAACTACCAATTATACGTTGAGCAGTTCTACGATATGTTCAAGCTCAATATCGAGGCTCGTGAATATGATTTCAAAAAGAATCTTGAAATCAAAACCCACTTGTGTGAGGCTGCCGAGAAATTGGCTGATGAAACCGACGTCATCAGCGCATTCCATCAGTTGCAGAAGTTACATCAGGAATATCGTGAAACTGGGCCAGTGGCAAAAGAACTGCGCGAACAGATGTGGGCAAGGTTCAAGGCTGCAAGTACGGTGATCAACAAGCGTCACCAGCAGCATTTCGACGACCTGCGCGCCAAGGAGGAGGACAACCTCGTGCGCAAGACTGCCCTCTGTGAGAAAGTGGAGGCTATTGCCGCTGAGGAAAACAAGGGCTCGGGCGACTGGGAACGCCACACTCAGCAAATAATGGACATTCAGACGGAATGGAAGACTATAGGTTTCGCTCCGCAGAAGATGAATGTAAAGATATTTGAGAGATTCCGCGCTGCATGCGATGATTTCTTTGGACGCAAGGCTCAGTTTTTCCGCGAACTGAAGGATACATTCAAGGCAAATGCCGACAAGAAGCGTGCACTGATAGAGAAAGCCCGTGCAATGCAGGACAGCACCGATTGGAAATCGACATCCGACAAATATATTGCCCTGCAGAAGGAGTGGAAGACCATCGGAACAGTGCCCAAGAAACAGGGCGACCAATTGTGGGAGGAATTCCTTGCTGCATGTAATCATTTCTTTGAGGCACGCAATGCTGCCACCTCAGGACAACGCAATGAGGAGCATCTCAATCTCACACACAAGCGCGAGATAATCGAAAAGCTCAAGGCTCTGCTGGATACCGACGATGCTGATGCCGCCAACGAAACCTTGCAGAAGTTGGCTGAGGAATACAAGGCCATTGGTCATGTGCCATTCAAGGATAAGGACAAGGTATATGATGAATATCACAGTGTTATCGATAGCTTGCGCGACAAGTTTGGCATCCTTCCCGGAAAGGCACGCAAGCAAGGCGGTAAGCAGCGCCGTGGCGAGAGTACATTGGACGAGCGCTCCCGACTTATGCGTCAGTATGACTCACTGAAGAGCGAAATCCAAACTTACGAGAACAACATCGGATTCCTCAGTGTGAGCAGCAAGAAGGGCAACAAGCTCATCGACGACATGAATCGCAAGGTAGAGAAGCTCAAGGCTGAATTTGCATCTGTCAAGGCACGCATCATCGCCATTGACAAGGAGAACGCAGCGGAGTGATTTAAGTTTACCTAGTGCTCAACTTTGTTGTAGTTCAAGGAGTTTAAAGGAGTTAAAGACAATAGTATTATAGCCCATTGGAGATATTCTCAAGGCTAAAACATACGTCTTTAACTCCTTTAACTTCCTTAACTCCTTTAACTTCCTTATTTTTTTCCCTCCTTCACAAGTGCTTCGCAGAGTCTTCGTTGAAGCACTCGCGCGTCGAGCACCGACATCTCGCTGTCCATAATGGCAAAGGCGAGGGTATGCCCGTTGCTGCCCTCGCAGAAGCCAGCCAACGAACTGATGCCGTAGGGGTGGGACAGAGTGCCTGTCTTGGCGCGTATCTTGCCACGCAGCTTGGGACCCGCCATTTCTCTCACCAACGTACCGTCTTGTCCCGATATGGAGAGATTGCGGTTGAGCGAGGCGCGGATGGCCTCGTTGTGATATCCATAGCGCAGGATGGATGTGAGGGCGAGGGGAGAGAGACGGTTGTGAGTGCACAATCCGCATCCGTCGTGTATGCACAACGCCGGCGAGGTGAGCGAAAGACTGTCGGCAAGGAAATGACGCAGATAGTCAACGCCGGAAGTCACAGGATTGCCTTTGGGATTCACCTTGCTGCCTATGGTATATAGCATGGCAGTGGCCTGGGTGTTCGAACTGTTCTTCCACATTCTCTTCACCACATCGTCTATCTGGCGGCGGCTAATATGCACACATGTGAACCCCTTCGGCACATGAGCCATAACCACCTGACTGTCGGCAACGCTCACTCCACTGCCGCGCAGTGAGGCTTTCAGAGCCTTCACAACCCTGTCGCCACCCTTGTAGAATAGTCCGTATTTTGAGAAGGTGAGATCCCACGGATACCAATGCTCCTCGCTCTTCACTGGTTCGGTGAGATAAAGATCCACAATCAGTTTTCCGCTTAGTCGCTTGATACCCTTTCTCCTCACGGCCTTGGCAAATTCATTAAGGTCGGGAGCCATAAGTTGAGGGTCGAGTCCGGCGCGGAAGGCTATGTCGCCATTAAGAGTGCCATCATTGTCTATTTTGCCCTTGGTGAAAATACCCGTCCAGTAGTGATAGTCGGTGCCCAACAGTTGCAGTCCGGCTATTCCCGACAACAACTTCATGCAAGATGCCGAAGGCAGGGCCAAGGTGTCGTTGCAGCCATATACAGGCTTGTCGGCTGTGATGTCATAGACGTGAAAGGCAAACTTGCCTTCCGGTCTTTGTTTGCTTGCAAATTCCTTTAGTCGGCTCACGAGGGCGGTATCTACTATTGCCCCATCCTTCACTATTGTATCCTTTCCCGTTGTCTGTTTCTCATCGTCATTTTCCGAGCAAGCCTTTACGCAAAGTATAGGGCATGCGATGACGATAGCGAGTAGAAGCACTCCCTTTACCAAACAACTTTTCCTTATTTTTCTTCCCATATAGCTATATTATTTCAATAAGTTGTGCAAAGGTACTATAAATAATTAAGAATTAAGAATTAAGAATTAAGAAAATGTGATAACATATCAGTTTTTTAACAATTACGGCACTAATTGTAACGATTCAGTTGTATAGCCCTGAAAGGGCGACATAACATAGGATGGGGCGTGAGCCCTATCAAATATTGATGATTGTTGATAACATCACTCCTATCACTCCTTCTATCACTCCTTCTATCACTCGCTAATACTTTGATAACGTGAGTGTTAATGCGTATAGTGATAGAAGTGATAGAAGAAAATGAAAAATAATAGAATGCGCGCGTGTACGCGCATATAGTTTACATTATCTTTTTAGAGGTTATAAATTAATCAATCCAATGTTCCCAAAAAGTACCTAATAACGAGTCTATACTTGTCGATTTTTTACCAAAATCAGCTCGAAAAGTAGGATTTTTACTTTGAAAGACCAAGAAAAATCGTAAAACGTTGCTTACTCTCAATTTTTATGAGTACCTTTGCAAGGTAATATATAATGTTGAATAGCAAAAAAATAAAAGATATGGCACTACCGATAGCATCCATACCAGTACTGACTGGTGAAGTGGCTCAGCGATTCGAAGCTGAGGCACAGGCAAATTATCAGAAAATGCTCCACCGCACACCAGAGGAGGAAAAGGCCGTGAAAGAAAGATATAATCGCGGAATAGAAGAAGTACGTAGAATGTTGGCTAAATCACATTTGTAATTCAGATGAGTTTTCTTAACGCTACATGCTCCTTGCACAGGTTGAATACGCCGAAGGATATTGAGGGCTTCACTTGTGGAGATAAAGACCTTGACGACTTTTTCGCCAACGATTGTTTTGCGTATGCAAAGCAGTTGTTGGGAAAGACGTATTATTACAAACTGGATAAAGAACCACATACAGTTGTCTGTGCTTTCACTCTTGCCAATGCAGGCATAAGGGTAAGCGACCTGCCAAATGCCCGAAGGAAAAAGGTAGAGGCCAACATACCACACGCAAAAGCATTGAAGGACTATCCGGCAGTACTTGTTGCCCGTCTCGGAGTGTCTAAGGATTTCCGTTCACAACATATTGGAAGCGATGTGCTCAGACATATTAAATATTGGTTTCTTGAACCGTACAACAAAACAGGCTGTCGTTATGTTTTAGTTGATGCATATAACAATCCTGCTACTTTGGCTTTTTATGAAAACAACGGTTTTCAAACAGTGTTCAGTACGGAAAAGCAGGAGAAAGAATACCGACATATAGATGATGATGTGAATTTGAACACTCGACTGATGTTTTATGACTTAATGCTTGATGTCACCTTCGAATGACAAGCCGCTTTTATTGGCAGTATAATCTCATGCCACAATCCCTATTACCTTATTAAATATAGGTAGTAGGGATTGGTTTTATATTAAAAATATCATTTTAACATTTTGGTCGTGCAGTCTTTTGCTGTCATTATGTATCTATATAAATGGGACAATGTAAAAATGTCCTATCGTTTTAATGCAGACAGACACTATCGTAGAGAGGGCCAAGGCGAAAGACCCCAAAGCTCTCAATGAGATATATGCGATGTACTACCCAAAAATGGTTGGTGTGTGCATGAAAATCGCAAAGGAAGACGAGGACACCGTGCATGACCTTGTCCACGATGCCTTTGTCCTTGCCTTTGCCTCGCTCGACAACCTGAGGGACAACGAAAGATTTGGAGAATGGCTGACTACCATTGTCAGGAATGTCGCATTGAAACATATATCCCAAAAGGACAAGATTCACTTTGTTCCTCTTTCTGATGTTGCCCCCAATGATGCTTCGCTGCTGGATTTCTCGTCCCAAGCTGATTCTGCCATCAACTATGGGGATATACTGTATGCCATCTCGCAGTTGCCTGAAGGATACAGCAAGGTAATCAGGTTGTCCCTCATCGAGGGATTCTCCCACAAGGAGATAGCAAGTATGCTTGGCATAGAAGCGCACAGTTCTTCCTCACAACTGTCAAGAGCCAAAGTATTGTTGAAGCAGATTCTTGGCTATAAGCAACTGGCTATAATCCTCGTGTTGCTAATCTCTATTCCATTGTATTTCTTTTTACCTCGTCGTGACGACCCTAATGTGTGCGAAATTAGGCATGCCAAGAAAAAGACTGAGGAGAAGAAGGAGAAGAGCTCGCCAAAACAGCAAGTAAACGAGCCAATCCAAGACATCAGCATTGCAGAAGAGCATAACAAGGTGGTTGCCTCTGGCAATGAACAAACAGACACCCTTACCATTCCTTCACTCCATGATATCCAATATGTCGAAAAAGATCAGAAGATGATAGCAGAGACGAAAGAAGACAGCGTTCTGATGGAGCAAAGGGACAGCGTTATTGCTCCAATAGAGCACCATGAGCCATTGCTTGCAGAAACAACTCCACTCAAAAAGAATAAATGGAAATTCTTAGCAGCTGGTTCTCTTGGACCTGCCTTGGCTCAGAATGTTTACAAGTTACTTCAAACAGGCAGTATCGGGGACATCGATTCGGAAGTACCTACATTCCCGGGAAATATCAATACCTGGGAGGATTACAGCAGGTATCTGCATATAACCCAACACGACAACACTCCTGCTGACACCCTCGCCTTGATAGACATTGCCGACCACAATACTGGTGACATGGTAGAAAAGGAAGAACATGACAAACCCGTCACTTTCGGCATATCACTCAGCAAGACATTGACTGACAGATGGAGCATCGAAACAGGCATTCAGTATTCGATCATTAATTCACGATTCACGATGGGTGAAAATGGATATTCGATTGTGAAGAAACAGAAAGCGCATTATCTTGGTGTGCCGTTGAAACTGTCTTACCGACTTGTGGATTACAAACGTCTGTCTGCATACTCTTCCGCGGGTGTCACAATACATATCCCTGTATATGGCAAGTGGGACAGCAGTTATATAGTTGAATGGCAGTCGGCATATTCAGATAGCCATCACTTCACTCCTCCGTTCCAATGGCAGACGAACCTGAGTGTCGGTGTGAAGTATAAATTCACACCAAACGTGAGCATCTTCATCGAGCCAACGTTCAACTGGTTTATTCCGTCTGGAAGTGAGACACATACGATATGGACAGAGCATCCCGTGATGTTCACAAGCCCATTTGGAATAAGGTTCACATGGTAAATTAATCCAGCCTGCGTGCAGTCTTTTCTAACTGCTGAGTATCTATATAAATGAAGGACTAAGAAAGTTATAAAGATTATGCAGGAAAGACATCAAAACAGATTAAGGTATTTTATGGAATTAGCGGCAACAAGTCGTGACTACTTTATTCCATTTATCCAAAATTACAAACGCATTGACAAAGGGATGCGTGTATTGGAAATTGGATGTGGGGAGGGAGGCAACTTGGCTCCCTTCTCTCAAATGGGCTGCTGTACCTTAGGCATAGATATCTCAGAGGGCAGAATACAAGATGCCATACGATTCTTCAATAAGAATAACCTGAATGGTGAATTCGTAACATCAGACATTTTCAATTACAACTTTAAATATCATACGTTTGATATTATCATCTGCCATGATGTGATGGAACATATTGATGAAAAACAAAGACTACTATCGTTGATTGCCCGTCTTCTTTCTTCAGACGGTGTAGCCTTTATATCGTTTCCGGCATGGCAGATGCCATTTGGCGGGCATCAGCAAATATGCAGGGGATGTATAACGAGTCATCTGCCATTCATTCACCTGTTGCCGTCAGCTCTTTATAAATTAATGTTGAGTAATGAAAGTGATTATTGCATAAAGGAATTGATGGCAATACGCAGGACAAGAATGACAATAGAAATGTTTGAGAAGATAATACGAAGGACTCCTTCCGTCTGTATTTTAGACAGAAACCTTTATTTCATAAATCCTCATTATAAGGTGAAATTTGGAATAAAGCCTCGTCGTCTATATTCAACTATAGGCAATATTCCAATTATAAGAAACTTCTTCATCACATCGTGTTTCTATCTATGTTCATTAAACAAAAACAAAATATAAATATGAAAGCAACACTTATTAGTATCCTTATCCTGTTTGTCTCGCAGGTTTATGGAAGGAATTATCAGCCATTGTTGTCAAATGGCAAGTCATGGACAATGGTTCAGACGAACACGAGTCCTGTGCATGATCATGATGCCATCTACACGTGTACAGTGGACAGGGACACTGTGATTAACGGTCAGGCATGTAAAGTCGTTATGCGCTGCAAAGATGGTAATTGCGACAAAGTCGTAATGATGGAAAAGGAACAAAAGGTATTTTATCATGATCCGAATATCGATAGTTTTCTACCCATATTGGATTTCAGCCTACATCAGGGAGATGAGATAGGAGAATGGGGATGGGTTCTTACTGAGGATGAGATAATTGTCAATGGTACACCTCGGAAAAGGTTGTTTATAGGTGACAAGAATCAGATAGCTTGTGTTATCAAGGCAATTTGGGTGGAAGGAATTGGCTCGAATGAAGATTGCTGGATTACATTGTTTGACAAGCATATTGGTGATTACAGTTATATGTCGGAATGTGGTGAGAATGGTAAGGTTGTATTCATACAGGATGATTTCTGTAAAAGTGAAGAGCGTCCTTATATGCCTGTCCTGGTAGAGGGAAGACTGTGGAAATTATCTTATACATATCGTGACACATGGCAGGACATACCAGACACATATATGACAATCGCGGTAGATGGTGACACTATAGTTGATGGAAGGAAGTGCAAGAAGTTGCTTGTCGATTATCGTAATTTAACAGAGGTTGTCTATCCCCAATATATCGTTGCCTACGAAACTGGGGGCAGAGTGTATCGGATAGACGGAGACAGAGAGGAACATCTTGTGATGAACATAAACTTGCATCAGGGTGATGCAGTGGACATAGTTCAAACTGTACAGAAGGAAGATACTGTGATTGTAGACGGAATAAAGCGTAAGAGACTAATGATAGACTCGGGAGTTGACCACAGTGATGGTGAATACCTTTACTATATGGTGGAAGGCATCGGTATAAGCAAGGACGAGTTTGTGAATCTGGGATTGATAGACGAGAATATTTATTTCCATCGTCTGATTGCCTGCTATGACAATGGCAAATGTGTATTTTCGGCAGCAGACTTTCCAAAAGAAGGAACGAACGGATTAAACATGTCTAAGGTGAATTGTCCAAAGAACGACCAAATCTATGACCTGCAAGGCAGGAAAAGAGGTAGCATAAGAAAGGGTGAAATATTCATTCGGAACGGGAAAAAGTATATAAACCGTTGAGGGCATTGACGGCTGCTTGTCTTGGGCTGTTGTTTTCTTGTTCGCTCATAATCATTTTTGCTTTTTGTTGCTTAATCGTTGTTGTCTCTTTTGCCAAAGCTCATCTATCTCCTGACGGTGCTCGTCCTCGTCCGAGTAGAGCCATTCGATGTAGTCCGCTCGCTGTGAGGTGCGATCATGGGAGAAGTCACGGAGAAGGACATGCTTCTTCTCGATGGTTCGCAGCCTTGCGTTGTCGTTGGCAATGATGCACAGGGCGCATATCTCACAATTATGCAGACATTTCCATTCATTCAAGACGTAATCCAAGCGTTCTTCTCGTGTAGATGATTCTATATTCGGTGCGGTCATTATTTCCAGCTCAGAAAGTTTCTTACTCTTACGCAATGCCAAGAAGCTCAATTTCAAAAACGAGTGTGGAGCCCCCAGGGATGCCTGGCTGTGAGAACTTGCCATAACCCATTTCGGCAGGGATATAGACCTCCCATTTGTCGCCCACACACATTTGCTGCATGGCAATGATCCAACCTTCAATGAGGTCGCAGAGACGGATTGCCAATGGGGCTCCGCCACGGCTGCTGTCAAACTGCTTGCCGTCGATGGTACGTCCTGTGTAATGTGCAGTGACGATGCTTCGAGGCGTAGGATGCTTTCCATCAGCCTTGTCCTCTGCCAAAACCTTATAATATATACCCTTGGGGAGAGGTTTCACCCCCTCTTCCTGTGCTTTATTTACAAGCCATTCTTTGTTAGCTTGTGCGTATTCTCTTTTATTCATGTTCAATCAATATTTGTTTGCAGATAGACTGCTATGGTAACCTGCAAGATGATTATTATTGGTATGCCATACTTAAATTTCTTGTGCATCGTCTTGTGATGCCAAAGCCGCATACCGCTCCATGCTCCTATGCTGCCGCCAATGACCGCCATCATCAGCAGTGTAGCCTCTGATATGCGCCATCTTCCTTTTCTTGCCTTGTACTTGTCAATGCCGTACAAGAAGAATGTGGCTATGTTGACGGCAAGGAGATAATAAAGAATTATGTTCATAACTTTAACGTCCAGCCGTGGTCTCCATGATAAATCATCTGTCGGGTCATGCCGCCATCGATGCAGATATTCTCGCCTGTAATGAATCCTGCCTTGTCCGAGCAGAGGAACAGCACCATATTGGCGATGTCCATCGGGTTGCCCACACGTCCTGCCGGCTGCTGTATGGCATCCGGACCATCGTATTCCTTATAGTCTGTGTCAATCCATCCCGGAGAAATGGAGTTGACCCTTGCCTTGCCCCTTAGTGTGATGGCAAGGGCATGAGTAAGGGCAGCAATGCCACCCTTGGCTGCCGTGTAGCTCTCTGTCTGCGGCTGGCTCATGCGGTCGCGCGAGGACGATATGTTTACTATCGATGCTCCTTCGACAAGATACGGAGCGAGTAGCTTGACAAGATAGAAAGGTGCAGTAACCCCGACAGCCAAGGCATACTGAAACTCCTCCCAAGTACATTCATCCAACCCCTTCATCAGAGGCAAAGCATTGTTGACGATGAAATCCACCTTGCCATACTTCCCGATTACTTCATCTGCAAAGGCTTCCAGCACCTCCTTCTTGGATATGTCCCCAACGAAATGGTCGCCCTCACGCACATCAATGACCGCAACAGAAGCCCCTCTCTTTCGGAACTCCTCTGCGATACATTTGCCGATGCCATGTGCACCGCCTGTCACTACTGCTACCTTGTCCATATATTCCATAGCGGTTATGTTTATAATAATAACGCAAAGATAGCAATATTATTGTGTACGCCAAAAACAAGAAAAGCGTGTAACTCATTGAGCTACACGCTTTCCATTTGATATTGTATTCTTATTTCTCTATATGCTTACTTCACCTCCTCGAAGTCGGCATCCTGGACGTTGTCGCCCTGCTGACCGCCCTGAGCCTGCTGGCCGCCTTGAGCTCCACCATTGAAGCCCTGGTCGGCACCCGGCTGAGCGCCACCCTGTGCACCCTGGTACATCTGGGCTGAAGCTGCCTGCATAACGTTGTTGAGGTTGGTTGTAGCACTCTCGATGGCTGAGATGTCCTGAGCCTTGTGAGCATCCTTGAGCTGCTGCAAAGCATTCTCGATAGACTGCTTCTGGTCGGCAGGAATCTTATCACCATTGTCCTTCATGAAGTTCTCGGTGGTGAAGATGAGTGAGTCGGCCTGGTTGAGCTTGTCAATACGCTCGCGCTCTGCCTTGTCGGCGGCTGCGTTCTGCTCTGCCTCAGCCTTCATGCGGTCGATCTCCTCCTTGCTCAAGCCTGATGAAGCCTCTATGCGGATGGCCTGCTCCTTGCCAGTGGCCTTGTCCTTGGCGGATACCTTCAAGATACCGTTGGCATCGATGTCGAATGTCACCTCAATCTGAGGAACACCGCGGCGTGCAGGAGCAATGCCGGTGAGGTTGAACTGACCGATAGACTTGTTCTGGGCCGCCATTGGGCGCTCACCCTGGAGAACATGGATAGTAACCTCAGTCTGGTTGTCGGCAGCTGTTGAGAATACCTCGCTCTTCTTGCAAGGAATTGTAGTGTTGGCCTCGATGAGCTTGGTCATAACGCCACCCATAGTCTCGATACCGAGGGTAAGCGGAGTAACGTCGAGCAGAACGATGTCGCCTACGCCGCCCTCCTTGTTAAGGATGGCTCCCTGGATACAAGCACCTACGGCTACAACCTCGTCGGGGTTAACACCCTTAGAAGGCTCCTTGCCGAAGTAGTTCTTCACGAGAGTCTGAACGGCAGGGATACGGCTTGAACCACCCACGAGGATTACCTCGTCAATGTCTGATGTGTTGAGCTTGGCATCGCGCATAGCGTTCTGACAAGGAACGAGACATGCCTGGATGAGGTTGTGGGCAAGCTGCTCAAACTTAGCGCGGGTGAGAGTCTTAACCAAGTGCTTGGGCACTCCGCCTACAGGCATGATGTAAGGCAGGTTAATCTCGGTAGAGGTAGAGCTTGACAACTCAATCTTTGCCTTCTCGGCAGCCTCCTTAAGACGCTGCATTGCCATAGGATCGCCAGTGAGGTCGGCACCCTCGTCATTCTTGAACTCCTGTACAAGCCAGTCGATGATAACCTGGTCGAAGTCGTCACCACCAAGGTGAGTGTCACCATTTGTAGAGAGAACCTCGAATACACCGCCACCAAACTCGAGGATAGAGATATCGAATGTACCGCCACCGAGGTCGAACACGGCAATCTTCATATCCTTGTTTGCCTTGTCAACACCATAGGCAAGAGCAGCTGCTGTAGGCTCGTTGACGATACGGCGAACATTAAGTCCGGCAATCTGACCGGCTTCCTTTGTGGCCTGACGCTGAGAGTCGGAGAAATATGCAGGTACGGTAATAACAGCATCCGTAACCTCCTGTCCGAGATAATCCTCGGCAGTCTTCTTCATTTTCTGGAGCACCATTGCAGAGATTTCCTGTGGAGTGTATTTGCGTCCGTCGATATCAACACGGGGATAACCACCCTCATTGACTACCGAGAACGGAACGCGGCCTACTTCCTTTTCAACCTGCTGCCAGTTCTCACCCATAAAGCGCTTGATACTATAAACGGTGTTTCTCGGGTTGGTGATGGCCTGACGCTTTGCAGGGTCGCCAATCTTGCGCTCACCGCCTTCTACAAAACCAACTACCGAAGGAGTTGTGCGCTTGCCTTCGCTGTTGGCAATTACAACTGGTTCGTTGCCTTCGAATACGGCAACACATGAATTAGTTGTTCCTAAGTCGATTCCAATAATCTTTCCCATAATTGTTCTATTTTTATTTTGTTATTATTCTTGTTGTTTGGAAGCCGAAATACGGCTCCGTTGTCACAAATGGGGCGTGCAAAGCGTGTGCCAAAACCAAAAAACTGACAATTTGGCAGTTTTATGTCATTTTTTTGGCAATTTTCTTTGTTGTTTCTTTTTTTTTCAGTAATTTCGCAACGTGAAACAACTAATTAGATAATATAACCTCTTATAAAGAGTATGGAAATGAAGAAAGTAGCAACTATGACATTCGCCATAATGATGGCTATGTCGGCAATGGCACAGGATTCATACATCGTGAAAACCAAGAGTGCCAAGAAGTCTGCCTCGGAGAAGAAGGTAGAAACCAACACAAGTGTAGAGGCTGAGGAAGAAGAGGCTACCGCCACCGACTTCATCAGTCAGAATTTCAAGTATCAGAGCCTTTGCAACTGGAAGGAGGGAATGAAGTTTATGGTTATGCCCGAAAAGTATGACCTCGTGGTAAACACATTCTGCGACGCATCCAACGGCAAGGAGGTAAGTAGTGGTAAACTCATGCACAAAATCATGATTTATAAGAACCACACTGAGACTCCCGAGGGATTTGCACGTATAAACTTCACATGCCAGGATGACGGTAAGGCTTATTATTATCAGATTCCACGTGGCTCATTCGATGACTATTGTTATGGCAAGATGGGTGTGCCTACATTGGCATATCTTGGCGATGTGGATATAGCCAGGTCGCTGTTGATGGGTAAGACTCTATATACCCGCACTACTCTTTATCGCGAGGATACCGACTATCATGGTGACGGATATGCAGAGGTGAAGGTACCTAACAACGAGGAGGTGAAGGTAGTGGCTATCGGTGTGGGAACAAGAAAGTTCCCCGTGAAGATTATCGTGGCTGACAAGAATGGCAAGGAATTCTATCAGAACGTAGCTATGAGTAAGACTAACAGTGGTATGCGTGATGACGAATTTATTATGGATAATAAGAAATTCACATTCTATGGTTCGTTTGAGCTTGCCGACGAGAATATAGCCGCTGCCAAGGAGTATGCTTCATATATAGGACAGACATACTATACCCGCTATCGCACGACGATGACCAACGAGCAGGGAAAGAAAGTGACTGTGATGCGCCTTTCTACATTTACAATCAAGGCTATCCAAGCCCAGAATGGTACGAAGTATATGAAACTCTCGCTGAAGAGTCTTAAGACTGGTGAGGTGTTCTACAAGGATGTATGTTTTGTTCACGACGACAACGTTGCGGGAGACATCGACGGACATCGCGAGGACTATTTCAACTACCTCTTCATTAAGGGAACTGCCGATATGAAGGGATTCCCGCCGAATCATGTGACTGCCATACAGCAGGGACGCGTGATAAAGGGTATGAACAAGCAGGCCGTTAAGATGGCAAAGGGTTCGCCCGACCGAGTGGCTAAGGACCGTAACGGACGCGAGGATTGGATATATGCCAACGAGGGAGTTATTGTCAGGTTTAACAAGAATGGAAAAGTGATGTAGTCGCTTCTTTGAAGCGAAATTAAAATATTTAAAAATTAATATATTAAAGTTTTATATATGGCAAAAAAGGAAGAAGAGATAAACAATGAAAGGGAGGGCAAACTGAAAGCCCTTCAAGCTGCCATGTCGAAGATTGAAAAGGATTTCGGCAAGGGGTCGATAATGAAATTAGGTGATGAACATATAGAAAAGGTGGAGGTGATACCCACAGGAAGTATTTCGCTTAATGCCGCACTCGGTGTTGGTGGATATCCCAAGGGACGTATCATAGAGATTTACGGTCCGGAATCATCGGGTAAGACCACACTCGCCATACATGCCATTGCCGAGGCACAGAAGGCGGGAGGCATTGCCGCATTCATTGATGCCGAGCATGCTTTCGACAGATTCTATGCAGCAGCTCTTGGCGTGGATATCAACAACTTGCTGATATCCCAACCCGACAATGGTGAACAGGCATTGGAGATTGCCGACCAACTCATCCGTTCGGCTGCCGTGGATATCGTTGTGGTTGACTCGGTGGCTGCGCTCACTCCGAAAAAGGAGATTGAGGGTGACATGGGCGATAATGTTGTGGGATTGCAGGCACGACTGATGAGTCAGGCTCTGCGCAAGTTGACAAGCACTGTCAGCAAGACAAATACCACATGTATCTTCATTAACCAATTGAGAGAGAAAATCGGTGTGATGTTTGGCAATCCCGAGACTACCACTGGTGGTAATGCTCTGAAGTTCTATGCCAGTGTGCGCCTCGACATCCGTCGCGTGACAGCCATTAAGGATGGAGAGAATGTCATAGGCAATCAGGTGAGAGTGAAGATTGTGAAGAACAAGGTGGCACCTCCTTTCCGCAAGGCTGAGTTTGAGATAACCTTCGGTGAGGGTATCTCAAAGGTGGGTGAAATCGTTGACCTTGGCGTGGAATATGGTATCATCCAGAAGAGCGGCAGTTGGTTCTCATATAACGACACTCGCCTCGCCCAAGGACGTGACGCCACAAAACAGGTAGTCAAGGACAATCCCGAATTGGCTGAGGAAATAGAGGCCAAGATAATGGAAGCGATAAAAGAAAAGGAAGGACTTTAAAAAATTAAGAGTTAAGAAAACTATTTTTCTTAACTCTTAATTTTTAATTCTTAATTTTATGACATAGAACTTTGAGAAAAACTCAAAGTTCTATGTCTTCGTCGTGGATTTCATGCCATGGCAGTCCTTGCTTGTTGAGCTGCTCCATGAATGGATCCGGATCAAACTCCTCTACATTATGAACACCAGGTGTGTTCCATAGACCCTTGAAGAACATCATTGCACCAATCATTGCGGGCACACCAGTGGTGTAGCTTACACCCTGCATGCCTGTTTCCTTGTATGCATCCTGGTGCTTGCAGTTATTATATATATAATAGGTGTGCTCCTTGCCATCCTTCAGACCACGGATGCGGCAACCAATACTGGTCTCGCCGTCGTAGTTCTCACCCAGATCCTGAGGATTGGGCAATACGGCTTTCAGGAACTGCAATGGAACGATTTTCACCTTCACCTTCTCGGATGGATTGTCGGCAAGGGGAGCCTCGTAGGTAATCTCGTCGATGCGCGACATACCGAGGTTTTGGATGCAGTCGAGATAAGTGAGATACTGCTGACCGAAGGTCATCCAGAAGCGGGCACGCTTGATGGTGGGATAATTGAGGACAAGGCTCTCAATCTCCTCGTGATGGAGCAAGTAGCTCTCGCGCGGACCGATGTTCGGATAGGTGAGAGGCTGATGGAACTCAAGCGGTTCGGTCTCTACCCACTTGCCATCTTGCCAATAAAGTCCCTTCTGGGTTATTTCGCGGATGTTTATCTCGGGGTTGAAGTTGGTGGCAAATGCCTTGTGGTGGTTGCCGGCATTGCAATCCACGATGTCGAGATACTGTATCTCGTCGAAGTGATGCTTGGCGGCATAAGCTGTGAAGATGCTTGTCACACCGGGGTCGAAACCGCAACCCAGAATGGCACATAGACCCGCCTTCTCGAATCGCTCGCGGTAAGCCCACTGCCATGAATATTCGAAGTGAGCCTCGTCCTTGGGTTCGTAGTTGGCGGTGTCGAGATAGTTGCAACCGCAAGCCAAACAGGCATCCATGATAGTGAGATCCTGATAGGGTAGGGCAAGATTGACAACCAACTCAGGACGGAAGTCATTGAACAACGCCTTAAGCTGCTCCACATCGTCGGCATCCACCTGGGCTGTCTTGATGTCCATGGTATGTCCAGCCTTGTGAATGGCGTCAACAATTTGGTCGCACTTCTCCTTGCGGCGACTTGCGATCATAAACTCAGTAAACACATCGGCATTCTGTGCTATCTTGAATGCCGCAACGGTGGCAACGCCACCCGCTCCAATCATAAGTATTCTTCCCATTCTTAAATATTTTAATTTTTCAATCTTTCAATTTTTCAATCTTTCAATCTCTTCAGATCTTATTCCTAAGGCGTTCATGAGCGAATAGCCTAAGATCTCCTGACGGAAATTGCCGCCAGCCATCGGTTGCATGGCAAAGACGGTAATGCGCTTTTCGTCGTCGGCATCCTTGAGTGCATGTCGTACACCATCATAATAAGCCTCGCCATTTGGGATTACCATCACACGCTTCACCTCGGGTTGGGAGCATACGTGCATAAGCGAGTCGCAGAACAAGTGTTCCTTGTCAACCATAGAGTCCTCAACGGCAATAGCTGAGAGAATGAATTCGCCAAGATGATCCTTGAATGCCTTGCCATCGAGTTCGTCACTCAACGACGATGGACTGAAGTTTTCGAGTGACGATGTGGTGCGCTCGTGAACGAATATCACCTGCACCTCGTTGTTGCCCTCGCGGATACCTCCATCAAGGGCTATGCAGTCGATCCATCTTGCCATATTGGCAGGAGGGATGCGTCGTCCGAGCATACGCTCAAAGTTGACCGTGAGGTCGAATGCCACCTTGTCGATATAGTCGGCATCAGCCAAAATGACGTTGGGGCTGAGTTTGCTGTTTTCCATTGTTTTCATTTTTTAAGTGCAAATATACGATATTTTGTCAAAACAACCAAATACTGTACCGAAATTTTGATGTAAATACCAAATTATTTCATTTTTCAGTACTTTTTCTTGCCTATATCAAAAAAAAACTATAATTTTGCGGCGTTTATATAAGAATAGAATAGAATAACTAATGGTTAATATGAGAAAAATATCAAGATTACTGGCAGTGGCTGCTGTCATTTGCCTATTGGCCGGTTGTTCCGGCACTAAGGACGTGGCGTATTTCCAAAATGCGGAGAGTGTTGACCTTTCGGCATCTAAGATGCTTTACGACGCGCGTATTATGCCCAAGGATGTGCTCACAATCACTGTAAGCACAACCGACGATGGAGGTGAGTCTGCCATCCCATTCAACATGACAGTGCCTACGGCAATATCCCAGGGAATGAATTCCGCTACTTCGCAACCGATGTTGCAGAGCTATCTGGTGGATAACGACGGATGCATTGAGTTTCCAAAAATCGGTGTGGTAAAACTTGGCGGATTAACCAAGTCGGAGGCAGAGAAACTGATCTGCGAGAAGATTATGCCATATATGCAAAAGGATGCAGACAAACCGATTGTGACAGTGAGAATGAGCAACTATAAGATTGCAGTGTTGGGTGAAGTGACAAATCCTGGTATGTACACTGTAGCCAACGAGAAGATCACAATTCTTGAGGCACTTGCCAAGGCTGGTGACTTGACCATATATGGTGTGAGAAATAATGTGCAGCTCATTCGTGAAGATGCAGATGGAAAGAAATCCATACACATCCTCAACCTCAATGATGCCAACCTCATCAATTCACCTTATTATTATCTGCAGCAGAACGACATCATCTATGTCGTGCCCAACAAGGTGAAGGCTCAGAATTCAAGTGTAGGTAGTATGACAACCCTTTGGTTCTCGGCAACATCTATTCTTATCTCACTTACTACATTGCTCTACAATGTATTAAAATAAAAAACAAAGGTGGAATTCCTAATGGAACTCCACCTTTGTTATTTCGCAAGGAATCCATATACTGAATGTGGATCCCTTTCCTTCTTCTGACTCCACGCTAATCTTTCCGCCACACTTGGTGGCAATAGCCTTGCAGATGCTCAATCCGATACCTGCTCCCTGGATGTATTCGTTCACCTTGAAGAAACGCTCGAATATTTTCTCGCATTTGTCCTTGGGAATACCGCTACCGGTGTCTTCGCAATAGATGCGCAGGCCGTTGTCCTCGATGAGATACCCCAATTTGATATGTCCCTGATGGGTGTATTTCACGGAATTGGTGAGGAAATTCGTGATAACCTGACTTATGCGTCCTTTGTCGATAGTGACAATAAGTGATGAATAGAGATTCTCGGTGATAAATTCAACAGACGGTTCGCTGACACGCTGCTCAAGCGACTTGCAAAGGAGCGAGAACTCCTCGGAGAAATCGCATTTCTCGGGATTGAGCGCCAATCCGCTTGAATCCAGTTCGGAAAGTACAAGTATGTCGTTGATTATCTGCAACAGGTTGTTACAGTTGTTATGGATAATCTTCAGCAGCTCGGCCCTTTCCTCTGGCGACTCTATAGACTGCATAATGTCGCAGAATCCCACGATGGCATTCAGCGGTGTACGTATCTCGTGACTCATGTTGGCAAGGAATGTACTCTTTAGCCTACTTGAGTCGTTGGCACGCTCTTTTTCCTTCTGCATCTTTATCTGGGTCTCCATGAGGTCGTTGACATTGTGTATCAATCCGAAGCTACCGGTGAGGTTGCCCTTATCGTCGTATTCGGGAATACTGTTGATGGTGAACCACTGGGTTGTGCCAGTTTGCTTGTCGTAAATGCGTAGTGTGGTGTTATGCGACTTTTCGCCGTTTTTTCTCGGGTCGATAATCTTGATGGCTTCGTCTCTGTCAGCTTCGTCTATGTCCGAGAGCAATTCATCAAATGTGTATTTTATGTCGAAAGTGTGGAGATCGCGATAGAAGCGAATGGATTCATTTCGGATGTTCGACTTCCACACCCTCATTTTGCTACCCTTGAGCAGATAGCGCAATTCGTTCTCATATTGCATCATCTGTTCGCTCACCAGTCGCACCTTCTCGTCGTTCAGACGGCTTTGGCGGTACATCTCGCGCTCGTCGCTTTTGTTGCGGGCGGTAATCATACGATAGATGATATTTCCACTATCGTCCTTGATGGGGCGCATACGTATCTCGACATAGTTGGGCATTCCGTCGTTGGTGGTGTCGGAATACGTGCAGAAGTACAGATTCTCTTTGGTAGTGCGGTCGATGATTCCCGCAAAGGCAGGGAAGTCGTATATCGAGGTAGAGGCAAATAGGTCGGTGTCGTGGTTTATGGCCTTGAATATATCCCGCATCACCTGATTGGCCTCAATAAATTGACCTTCGCTGTCGTAGAGGGCAAGACCCACGATGGGCATATCAAATATGTGCTTGTATATCTCAGATGTCTCACGGTCGATTTTATCCTGATGGGTTTCCTCGGTGATATCTGTGATAGTGGTGATTTGCTTTATCACATTTCCGTTTTTATCGAACTCAGGCAAGGCGTTTGCATACAAGGTCCTCCAATTGGGATTATCGTCTGTTCCCATGTTATATCTATAGCCATATTCCACTCCATCCACTTCCTTGTTCAACATCTTATAGTATTTCTCGGCCACATTTTTCATGTCGTCGGGATGTATTCTTACCGTTGTGTCCTCAATATTTGCGCCATCCTCGGGCATGAAGTTGCCATAGAGATTAGTAATCCAACGCTTTTTGATGTCGGTTTCAAGCACATTCATATTGATTGTTCCCAAAGCCTTCTTCATAATGTTGTTGGTTTCGATGGTTGACTGCATTCCGGCTTTGATGCGGCTTGTGACATATCTGTTGACAAGGATAAGGATTATTATCATCATCAATACTCCGAAGGAGGCAAAAAGCAAGTATGTGATACTGTTGTTTTTCACCGTTGTGGCCGATAGCGATTGGTGGAACATTCTGTCGAGTTGTCCGTTTTGCTGTAATTCCAATAACTGTTCGTCGATGAGGTTGATTAGCATCTTGTCGCGGCTGCAGAACTTGATGGCACCTTCCGGGATGTCTATTTCAGAATACTCCACATTGGTGATATTGAATTTCTTCATTACAGTCTTCATGGTTATCTCGCCGCATATCATATATTGATAGTCGCCGGTGGCAATACCCAATAATCCCTGTTTCACGGTGCGGTACATCATCTGCTCAGGGCGGATGAGATGTTTGGCCTGTACATATTCGGCGCAATAGTTACCCTCTTTGAATATCACAATATCATTGTGTTTCAGGTCGCTAAGTCTCTTTATGGGAGCCTTGCCCTTAGGATAAGCTATCATTATCTTGTAGGGAGCCAATTTGGTCTTTGTGTAATATACGCCGGGGATAGGATTTGTGGGTGCTTTCACAATGAGGTCGGCATTGTTGGTGTCGAATATCTTGTTTACCTCAGTGCGTGTGGTCATACTGATGGAATGGGGTATATTGAGTGTGCCCAATATCTTTGAAGCCACTTTGATGTCGAATCCCTCAACTTCTCCTGCGTCGTTGCGGTATTCAAATGGATAGAACTCATTGTCGCATACCATTATCAGTGGTGCCTCGTTGCTGTATTTCCCTGTTTTTGAGTCTCTCGCAGCCATTGCCACATTTATACAGGCAAATGTGAACAATAGAGTTGAGATATATCTCGTGATTGTATGTCGTAGTCCTTTATTCATAATCGTATTGTTGTATTGTTGTTATTTGAATAGGTCGCTGTTGGCAAGCAAGTTGTTGATGTCTTCTTCCGACAACATGTCGCTGTTGGCGAGCAGATCGCTGTTGGCGAGCAGGTCTTTGTCGAGATACATGTCGCTATTCGGCGCTTGGTTTGTTTCTTCCTGTTTAGGCATTTCAACAACCTTGCATGGGAATGAAATCCATAATGTGCTACCCTTGCCCCGTTCGCTCTCAAATTCCATCTGACCGCCCATAAGGGCAGCCAACTGCTGGCATATGACGAGTTGGATGAGGACGGCATAATCGCCTGAATCCTCTTCCATATTGCGGTTGCGCACGCAGGCTTTTTGCTCTTCGCTCATTCCAATGCCTGTGTCCTTGAACATTAGAGTCATCATACCAGAGTGGTAGATATATCTCGTATGTATGATGCCCTTTTCAGTATGTATGCTTGCTAACCGGCAGAGAGTCTCGATGATGAGCCCCACGTGGTTGTCGTCTAATTCCACCATGAGATGATCGTCGCTGGACTCTATCTTGGTTTCCACTCCTGGCTTAACGCCCTGAGTCCAACCCATCAGGCATTTAGCCTTGAAGAATTCGGGGAAGTCGATGGGAGTTGTCTTTATCTCCACCATCTTGGCGTCGATTCTTGATAGCAACAGGATGTTGTTGACGAGTTTTAGCAGCATGTCGGAGTTTTGCTTTATCTGGTCGATAAACACTGGTTCGTCGCTCTTGTCGTGGTCTTTTTGGAACAGTTCGGCAAATCCCACAACGGTGTATAGCGGAGTGCGTATCTCGTGGCTCATATTCTTGAGGAATGAGTTTTGGAATTCCTCAGCCTCCTGTGCCCTCTTGGTCTCCTCTTCAAGTTGTTTCTCGGTCTCTACCAGTTTGCTCACATTTCGGCATAGGCAGAAGTAGTGATCGATAGCTCCATTTTTCCTGATGGGGATACCGTTGAATTCATAGTGTGCATAATCCTTGCGCAAGTCCTTGAATATAGTTCCTACTCGTAATTCAAATTTCTTCAGTCTTTTCTTGTCGAGGTTGAGGAACAGTTTCTCAGCCTTGGATTTGTATTCCCTTTCAAGCAGCGACACGCAACGTAGCTGTGACAACCTTAGCATTGGTTTTTTTATGTCGTAGGCGATTGACATTTCGTGTGAGTCGGGGTAATAGTTGGCAAGTCGGGTGCCGCTCACTTCCAGTGCATAGTTGATGTCGTTGGTGTAGCTTTTTATTTGTTCGTTAGTGTTTTCGATGCGTCTCTGTCTCATTCTTTCCTTGTTCATGCGCTTGGCCGTTTCGGTTACGTCTTTACCACATGATACGAAACAGATTGGCTCGCCGTTGGAGTTGTAAATAGGCATAATGGTAAACTCGTAATATATCATTCCGGTTCGAGTCCAATATTTCGTTGATTCCTTTTGCATGTGCAACTTGTCCATGTCGGTTATCGACGACATCCACATTTCACGGCATACGTCGCCCTTAAGATCCATAAATACAGGAATCTCAGAGATATGTGTTCTCGATTTGATAAGTGTCTCGCGGTCCTTAATTCCGAAAGTCATGCAAGCATTCTGGTTGATGTCGGTGAGAATGCCGTCCTTGTCGTAGTAGGCAAGGTCGGCCATCGAAGTATTGAAGATAGTGCGGTATTTAAGCAGGTTGTTACGTGTATCGATAAATTTCTTTTTCTCGGCAGTTACATTATGCATGATTCCGATGAGAGAAACGGGAAGGTCGTCATCTCCACTTTGTAATACAGAGATATTGAGGTCGTAGTATGCCATCTGTTCACCTTCACTGTCTCTATTTAGATTACATTTTACGAGAAGTTTTGTCTTGTCATACAACCCCACCTCCATATTTTCTATTTCCTCCAATATGCATTTGAAATCCGCATCGGGGAAGAGGAGTGCAAATGCCTTTTGATTGTAAGTCTCTTTATCTTTGCCCCCTGAGCTGAAAAGGGTGAACATTTTGTTGGTTGTGTTGTAGGTCCACACGTCTATCTTGCCCGAGCGCAACAGCAGACCGAGACGTTTCGACTGGCGTTCGTTCATCTCTTTCATACGGCGCTCCTGCACTTTGTAGTAGATGTTATATGCAATAAGAATCAAGATGAAAAGTCCAAGCGCAAATGCAACATACCATGCCAAACTAAATGAGTTGTTGTTTGCCATCTCTGGATAAAACCACATTTTGCGCAAAGGAAGAATTTCGTCGTTGGCTTCCATTTGATTATAGATGCTGTCAAGCTTTTGTAGCAGCAATGTGTCGCGCGACATGAAATGGTATTCGCCATATTTCATGCTCACGGTTGTTATCTTTATGTTGTCGAGACGGTTCCTGGCCACGAGATCTTTCAGGGTGTTGGTGTTCCATAACACCATTCCACTGTCGTTTGCCGCAACTTGCATAAGTATGGCTTTAATGTCGTCGGCAGGTATTGCGTTGGCTGAAAGTCCGGCATCAATCATTTGGTTATGACTGAAACTGTTGCGGTGGACATACAATTTGTTGTCCTTAAGGTCGTCGAAACTGCGTATTTCAGTAGGATTGTTTTTCGGACTTGCTATACTATGAGTGAATAGCATAACGGTGCTTTTACTATATGCTCCGTATTTGTCGTGGTATGGCGCTTTCATACCTATAGTGAGGGCAGCTTCACCGGTGCTCACGTCCTGAAAGTTGAGAGGGGTGTGCTTGAGTTTGATGACGTATGGCACATCAAGCCTTTTCAGCATTTCCTGGACAAGGGCGATGTTGAACCCATCGGGCTTGCCTTCGTCGTTGATGAATGAAAACGGGGGAAGATCCCACAGGTCTTCATATACCAGGGGATTCTCCTTTGTATATTTCAGACCGTTATTGTCTATGGCGGTGGATGCCAGTGTAACCAGCATGGCCATCATCGTGGATATTATTTTTTTGTACATACTATAGGCATTATTGCCTACAAAGGTACGCTATTTTCTTCGTAACTCCAAATTTTTTACTGTTTTTTATCATTTTGAGAGCGAGAATTCGAATTTTAGGCCTCCATTTGGGTTATTTTCGGCTTTTATCGTACCGCCGTGAAGCAATACTCCATTCTTTACGATGGCAAGTCCAAGCCCTGTGCCGCCCAATTTTCTGCTGCGTCCCTTATCCACTCTGTAGAATCTCTCAAAGAGGCGAGGCAGATGCTTGTTGTCAACACCCACGCCGTTGTCGCTGAAAGTGAAGTTCCAATGCTCTTCGCCCGTCTGATGGGCAGAGAGTGTGATGGTGGTGCCCTCGCCTGCATACGCGATGGCGTTGTCTGTCAGGTTACGGAAGATACTATACACCACACTCGCAGCTCCGTGGATGATGATATTGTCGGGAGTGTTGTCAATGAAATTCATATTCTTTTCCTTCAGTTGAAGAGCTGTTTCCTTAATTATCTGCTTTATGGTCAACGACACGTTGATTTCCTCGAATTCCATCATCTGACTGCCGTCGTCCATGCGGTTGAGCATCGATATGTCGTTGAGCAGACTGCCGAGTCTTTTGCTTTGCGCGTAGCATCTATCAAGGAATTGCGCCTTGGTGTCTTCCTTGATGGTGGGGTTGTCGATGATGGTTTCGAGATAGCCCTGGATACTTGCCACGGGAGTCTTGAGTTCGTGGGCGATGTTCTGTGTGAGTTGCCTCTTCAGTATGTTCTGCTCTTCCTTGGTCTTTTGCAGTCGGATGTATATTTTTATGATACTCTCTGATATTTCTCCCAGTTCGTCGTCGGGAAACTCCGCGAGGTCCTCGGTGTCGAGATTCTCACCACGGTCGGCACGCTGGGCGAAGAGGCGCAGTTTGCTGATGTTTGAGTTCAGTCGCCATATAAATTGGTAAAGCACCAGTGAAAGCAATATCATCACTCCTAAGGCAAACCATATAAAGTGCTGGTCGGCGCGCAGCGACTCCGATAGTTCGTTGTTATAGGGCAGTGCACTGCGGATAATGATATTACGCCTGGGGAAATATGTGGCAGAGTAGAAGAAGTCGCCATGGATAGTGTTGCTCACTCGGTTGATGTCATATCCGTGTCCATAGGCTATGGCCTCGTTAATCTCCTTGCGCTGGCGATGGTTGGAGATGTTGCCGTAGTCCTTGCGCAGGTTGTCATAGAGCACCATGCCGAGTGTGTCAACCACAGTCACTCTCAGATATGGCATGCCATGCGTCCTTACATATTCGTCCATCGACTTGCCGCTGTTGTGCCCATCCACTCCCAATGCCTCCTCCATATTGACATTAAAGCTCTGCAGGCGCTGGTTGAGCGTCTCTATCTTATACTCTTTCTCGCGGTATTGCTGAAACACGATGAAGAATATGGCAAATACAGCAAACAACGTGAGGATACTAAGGTATATCCTCCTTCCAATGGTCATTTTCATTTCTTCTTATTCTTCAAATAGATAACCGAATCCGAGTCTTGTCACTATACACTTGGCAAACGGCCCTACCTTCTTCCTCAATCGTGTGATGTTCACATCCACAGTGCGGTCGAGCACCAATACGTCGGACGGCCACACGCGGTTTATCAGTTCCTGGCGTGAGAACACTCTGCCTCGCTCGTCGAGCAATGTGTGGAGTACCTCAAACTCGGTCTTGGTGAATGCCACTTCCTTGCCTTCGATGGTGACAGTCTTTTTGTCGAGGTCGAGCACGAGTCCTTGGTATTTCAGGATGTTCTTTCCCCCTTCCTCCGTCTGTGGGGCGGTGCGCCTTAGTACGGCTCTTATTCTCACCAACACCTCCCTTATCGAGAAGGGTTTGGATATATAGTCGTCGGCTCCGAGATTAAATCCCGTCACAGTGTCGTTTTCAGTGTCGCGGGCAGTGAGGAATATAATTGGTATGCCGCTTGTGCGCTCGTCGGCCTTGAGTTTTTTGGCCAGTGCAAATCCCGACATCTCGCCCATCATCACGTCGAGCAGCAACAGGTCGTATGAGGGTATGTCGAGCACAATGGCCTCTTCGGCCGAATTGGCGGTCTCCACCTCATAACCTTCTGTTTCGAGATTGAATTTGAGTATCTCGCACAAGTCTTGCTCGTCATCCACAACGAGTATTCTCTGATTGCTCTTTGTCATAACTGTTACTATTAGAATTTTGCTGCAAAGTTACGCATAATTTTCGAAATACCAATAATAATCATGTTACAATTCCGTTAATTTTTTTAGGCACGGAAAACACGGATTAACACAGAACTTTGGCTACATTCAAAAAATCCGTGTTAATCCGTGTAATCCGTGCCTAAATATTATTCGGCTATACGATACCGGTTAGAGAGGGTACTCGTCAAATGCGTACAGTACAGTTGAGAGATACCTCTCTCCGGTATCCGGAAGTAGAGCAACAATCTTCTTCCCTTTGTTCTCTGGACGTTTCGCTATCTCACTGGCGGCAAAGGCTGCGGCACCCGAAGAAATGCCCACCAGCAGTCCTTCCTCGCGAGCCAATTGTCGGCCTGTGCGGATGGCATCGTCATTTTCCACGTCGAATACCTCATCCACAACGTCGTTGTTATATGTCTTTGGTATGAATCCCGCACCAATACCCTGTATCTTGTGAGGACCGCTTGGCTGACCATTGAGCACTGCCGACGACTTTGGCTCCACTGCCACAATCTTGATGTTCGGGTTCTTCTCCTTGAGTCGCTTACCGATACCGCTCACTGTTCCGCCTGTACCTACACCAGCAACGAAGATGTCGATGTTGCCGTCGGTCTGCTCCCACAACTCAACACCGGTGGTGTCGTAGTGCTTCTGGGGGTTGGCTGGGTTTTCAAACTGCTGCAGGATGATTGATCCGGGAGTGGCATCGCGCAGTTCCTCGGCAGCCTTGATGGCACCAGCCATACCGGCAGCACCGCTTGTCAGCTTCACCTCTGCACCATAAGCCTTCACCAGGTTGCGGCGCTCAATACTCATCGTCTCGGGCATTGTCAACACGAGTTTGTAGCCCTTCACGGCAGCCACGAGAGCCAGTCCCACACCAGTGTTGCCGCTGGTAGGCTCGATTATTGTGGCACCCGGTTTCAGCAGTCCCTTCTTTTCAGCGTCCTCTATCATTGCCAACGCAATGCGGTCTTTCACACTGCCGCCAGGATTGAAGAATTCCACCTTGGCGATTATCGGGGTCTCAATACCATGTGATTTCGAGAATTTATTCAGTTCGAGCAATGGAGTCTTTCCAATAAGCTCTGTCAGTTGTTTTGCTATCTTTGTCATAACTTTAATTCTTTAATATTTTAATTCTTTAATTTCGCGAAGCGATCAAATGCTTTCCAAAGCATTTGAAAGATCCTCAATGATGTCCTCATAGTGCTCCGTACCGATGCTCAATCGGATGGTAGAGGGATAGATGTGCTGCTGCTCGAGTTCCTCGGGCGAGAGCTGTGAGTGGGTTGTTGTTGCTGGATGGATTACAAGACTCTTCACGTCGGCCACATTTGCCAACAGCGAGAATATCTTCAGGTTGTCAATCACGCTCCAAGCCTCTTTCTCGCCACCCTTTACCTCGAAGGTGAAGATGCTTCCGCCACCATTGGGGAAGAGTTCCTCATACAAGGCATGGTCGGGATGGTCGGGTAGTGAGGGATGGTTCACCTTTGCCACCTTTGGATGATTTGCCAGGAATTCCACCACTTTCTTTGTATTGAATGCATGACGCTCCACGCGCAGTGAGAGTGTCTCCAGTCCCTGAAGCAGTATCCATGCGTTGAAGGGCGAGATGGCAGCACCTGTGTCGCGCAGGATGACGGCACGAATGCGGGTTACGAAGGCTGCTGCTCCAGCAACATCTGCAAACACTGCACCGTGATAACTTGGGTCGGGCTGGGCTATTGATGGATATTTGTCGGCGTTGGCCTTCCAGTCAAACTTACCAGCATCAACGATTACTCCTCCCAGCGAACTACCGTGTCCACCGATAAACTTAGTGGCAGAGTGCACCACCACGTCGGCTCCGTGTTCGATAGGACGGATGAGGAACGGTGTGCCGAATGTGTTATCCACAATCACGATAGTGTTGTGCTTGTGGGCAATCTCCGAGATACGGTCGATATCAGTCACACTGGCGTTGGGATTACCGAATGTCTCGATGATGATAGCCTTGGTGTTGGGGCGGAATGCCTTGTCAACAGCGTCAAAGTCAGAAGGATCTACTATGGTTGTCTCCACTCCCTGTGTCGATAGAGTGTGCTCCACGAGGTTGTATGTACCGCCGTAGAGGTTGTCGGCAGCGATGATATGATCGCCGTTGCGAGCCACGTTCTGCAAAGCGTAGGTGATGGCTGCTGCACCTGATGCCACTGCCAGTCCGGCAACACCGCCCTCAAGGGCAGCCACACGGTCTTCAAACACACCCTGTGTCGAGTTGGTCAGTCGGCCGTAGATATTACCGGCATCGCGCAGTCCGAATCGGTCGGCGGCATGTTGTGAATTACGGAACACGTAGGATGTTGTCTGATAGATAGGCACTGCGCGCGAGTCGGTTGTCGGGTCGGCCTGTTCCTGTCCTACATGAAGTTGTAGTGTCTCAAAATGAAGTTTCTTGTTGCTCATAATCTTCTATTTTAAATTGTTAATACTTTAATCTTTTAATTCTTTAATCCTTTAATTTCCGAAGGAACTTCAGGATTGCGCTGCAAAGGTACGACGTTTTTTTCATTCCCGAAATACCACATCTATAGCATTTCGCATACCACAATCGTGGTATATCGCCCTTTTTTCCTCCTTACACCTTATTATATATAATAGCAAGTGTGGTTAAAAAATCAAAAAATACGCTCAATCCTTTGGTCATTTGAAGGAATATACGTATTTTTGTGTCGTGAAATTAAATACGATTAAATATGATAGACGTAAAAGAAACACTTAGCAATGCCGAAGAGAAAATGGAGATGGCAGTGATGTATCTCGAAGAGCAGCTCGCCCGCATTCGTGCAGGACGCGCCAATGTTGCTATTCTCGACGGAATCAAGGTTGAGTCCTACGGCTCTATGGTGCCACTCAACCAGGTAGCAAACCTTTCTACTCCCGACCCGCGCTCTATTGCCATCCGCCCTTGGGACAAGAAGCAGATAAAGGCAATCGAGAAGGCTATCATGGACTCCGATGTAGGTATCACTCCCGAGAACAACGGCGAGATTATCCGTCTTGGCATTCCCGTTCCCACCGAGGAGCGCCGCCGCGAACTCTCCAAGCAGTGCAACAAGATTGGTGAGGGCGTGAAGGTGCAGATTCGCAATGTGCGTGCCGACGTGAAGGACAAACTCAAGAAGGCAATCAAGGACGGACTTTCCGAGGACCTTGAGAAGGATGCCGAGGCCGACCTGCAGAAGATTCACGACAAGATGATAAAGAATGTCGATAACCTCCTCGCAGCCAAGGAGAAGGAAATCATGACGGTGTAATCACTTAGTGAAATTAAAGAATTAAATTATTAAAGAATTAAAGTATTAAAGATTTATAAGTCTTTGCATACAGGATTAGTAATTCGAAATACAGGAAGCTGGTACACCGTCAAGACCGACGACGGTGGCCAGCTTATCGACTGTAAGATAAAGGGCAACTTCCGCCTCAAGGGCATCCGCAGCACCAATCCCGTGGCTGTGGGTGACCATGTCACTCTTGTGCCCAACAACGAAGGCACTGCCTTCATCACCGAGATTGCCGACCGTCGCAACTATATCATCCGCAAGGCATCCAATCTCTCAAAGCAGAGCCATATCATTGCTGCCAATGTCGATCAGGCAATACTTGTGGTCACGGTCAATTATCCCCAGACTTCCACCACATTCATCGACCGCTTCCTTGCCTCTGCCGAGGCATATCGCATTCCCGTCGTCCTCGTATTCAACAAGGTGGATATACTCGACGACGACGAGCGACGCTATCTCGATATGATGATTAATTTATATGAGACGGTGGGGTATGAATGTCGTGCCATATCTGCAGAGCGTGGAGATGGTGTGGATGAGTTGATGCAGTTGCTCAATGGCAAGGTCACTGTGCTCAGCGGAAATAGTGGAGTGGGGAAATCCACTCTTATCAATCGGCTTCTGCCCGATGCCAATCTCCGCACAGCCGAGATATCCGATGCTCACAACACGGGTATGCACACCACAACTTTCAGCGAGATGATGCCCCTTCCCGCTGGCGGATACATCATAGACACACCGGGAATAAAGGGTTTTGGCACATTCGACATCGAGCCCGAGGAACTCACTGGTTATTTCAAGGAGATATTCAAGTTCTCGAGCGACTGTCGTTTCAATAATTGCACCCACACCCATGAGCCCGGTTGCGCTGTGCTCAAGGCTGTCGAGGATCACTATATCGCCGCCAGTCGCTATCAGTCATATCTCAGTATGCTCGACGACAAGGAGGAAGGGAAGTATCGTAAGGACTGAAGGTCCATACGAAATTAAAGAATTAAAGAATTAAAAAATTAAAGAATTAAAGAATTAAAAAATTAAAGAATTAAAGGATTGAAGAAGATTGCAGTATTATTGTCGGGCGGTGTTGACAGTTCCGTGGTAGTGTATGAATTGACGCGCCAGGGACTTCACCCCGATTGTTTCTATATCAAGATAGGCCCCGAGGAGAAAGAGGAGTGGGACTGCTCTTCCGAGGAAGACCTCGAGATGGCTACTGCCGTTGCCCGTCGCTATGGTTGTAGTCTCGAAGTGGTGGATTGCCACCGCGAGTATTGGGACAATGTCACCCGATATACCATGGAAAAGGTGAAGGCCGGTTTCACGCCCAATCCCGACGTGATGTGCAATCGTCTTATCAAGTTTGGTGCCTTCCACGAGAAGCGTGGACATGAATATGACCTAATAGCCACAGGTCATTATGCCCAGACCGAGATTATAGACGGCAAGAAATGGCTCACCACCAGTCCCGACCCCGTGAAAGACCAGACCGACTTCCTTGCCCAGATCTACGACTGGCAGTTGGAGAAAGCATATTTCCCCATAGGTCATTATATGAAGGACGAGGTGCGCGCCATTGCCGAGCGCGAACATCTTGTCAATGCCCGACGCAAGGACTCCCAGGGCATCTGTTTTCTCGGCAAGATCAACTACAATGATTATATCGAGCGATACCTCGGCGACAATCCCGGCGATGTCATTGAACTGGATACTGGTCGCCGCATAGGCGCCCACAAGGGTTTGTGGTTTCACACCATCGGTCAGCGCAAGGGATTAGGTTTCGGTGGCGGTCCATGGTTTGTTGTCAAGAAGGATGTAGAGCGCAACATTCTCTATGTCTCCCATGGCTACGACCCTCAGACAGCCTATAAGCAGGACTTCCCCATCCACGACTTCCATTTCCTCACTGTTCCCGAGCTTCCCGAGCGTATCACTTTCAAGATACGTCACACTCCCGAGTGGCATGAGGCAACGGTGGAGCCCACCTCACCCAATTCCTATATCATCCATAGCAAGGAGAAAATCCATGGTGTAGCCCCTGGCCAGTTCTGTGTAGTCTATGACGAGGCCCATCACCGCTGCTATGGTTCGGGCGAAATCACAATTTGACTATTGATTACTGATTAGTACTGGTGCAATAAATTTGCACGGTTAATAAAAATCATCAAATAAAGTGA
>OBLI01000730.1_pt1 | contig 34245 bp, 33 predicted proteins | sample 1519701 | NCBI WGS metagenome assembly OBLI01 (sample SAMEA3663005, study PRJEB22513) | pig gut metagenome | biome: pig gut; feature: pig-associated habitat; material: faeces | place: France | collected 2012 | reverse complement strand
CCTGATACGGATCATACGCGTACGAAAAAGCGGTGGTTGTATGGGCTGTTCGGGGTGTGGAACGAAGAAAAAGACGGATCATGCCTCCACATGTGAAAAAAGCTGCGGCTGTAAGGAATGTAACGGCTGTAAAAATTAAGTTTACCTGGCATGCAGCTTGTCATTGTTTGCGTTGTATGCTAGATTATATAGTTGTATGTTTGTACAAAGTGGATCAGATACCAGAGAAGACTCTGGCATGAGATAGAGTCAGGAAAGGAAAGAGAAAATGAGTAAAGTAAGAACAAGATTTGCACCAAGTCCAACCGGAAGAATGCACGTAGGAAATCTGCGTACGGCATTGTACGCATATCTGATTGCAAAACATGAAGGTGGAGATTTTATCTTAAGAATTGAGGATACCGATCAGGAACGTCAGGTGGAAGGAGCAGTCGAGATCATTTATCGTACTCTGCAGAAAACCGGACTGATCCATGATGAAGGACCGGATAAGGATGGTGGTGTCGGCCCGTACGTACAGAGTGAGCGTCAGGCACAGGGCATCTACCTGGAATATGCGAAAAAGCTGATCGAAAAAGGAGAGGCATATTACTGTTTCTGTGATAAAGAACGTTTAGAAAGCTTAAAACAGACAGTAGCCGGAAAAGAGATTGTGATCTATGATAAGCACTGCCTGCATCTTTCCAAGGAAGAGATCGAAGAGAAGTTAGCAGCAGGTGTCCCATACGTGATCCGTCAGAACAATCCGACGACCGGAACAACGACCTTCCATGATGATATTTATGGAGATATTACGGTAGATAATGCGGAATTAGACGATATGATCTTGATCAAATCGGACGGATATCCGACGTATAACTTTGCAAACGTTGTCGATGACCATCTGATGGGAATCACACATGTGGTAAGAGGAAATGAGTACCTTTCTTCTTCTCCGAAGTACAACCGTCTGTATGAGGCATTTGGCTGGGAAGTACCGGAGTATGTACACTGTCCGCTGATCACGAACGAAGAGCATCAGAAGTTAAGCAAGCGTTGTGGACATTCTTCTTATGAGGACCTGATCGATCAGGGATTTTTAACAGAGGCAGTGGTAAACTTTGTTGCACTCCTTGGCTGGAGCCCGACCGATAATCAGGAGATCTTCTCCTTAGAGGAGTTGGTGAAAGCATTTGATTATCATCATATGAGCAAGTCTCCGGCAGTATTTGATTATACGAAGTTAAAGTGGATGAACGGAGAATACATCAAGGCGATGGATTTTGATACCTTCTATGAGAAGGCAGAGCCATACATCAAGAAAGTCATTACAAAGGATTATGACTTAAAGAAAATCGCAGCCATGGTCAAGACCAGAATCGAGATCTTCCCGGACATCGCAGATCATATCGACTTCTTTGAGGAAGTACCGGAGTATGACAGTGAGATGTATGTACACAAGAAGATGAAGACGACGAAGGAAAGCGCACTTCTCGTATTACAGGAAGTATTGCCACTCTTAGAGGCACAGGAGGATTACAGCAACGATGCACTGTATGCGGCAATCTCTGAGTTTGTAAAAGAGAAGGGCTATAAGAACGGTTATGTTTTATGGCCGATCCGTACTGCAGTATCCGGTAAGCAGATGACACCGGGTGGAGCAACTGAGATCATGGAAGTACTTGGTAAGGAAGAATCCGTTGCACGTATCAAGCAGGCAATTGAAAAATTAAGTCAGGAAAAATAATCAGTATGAATTTCAATGAGAGCCAAAATGCGGCAATCAGTCATTACACCGGTCCCTGTCTGACACTGGCAGGGCCGGGTTCTGGTAAAACTCTTGTCATTACCCGGAGAACGAAAAACTTAATTGAGCAGTATCAGGTAGACCCAACGGATATTTTAGTTGTTACCTTTACAAGGGCAGCAGCGCAGGAGATGAAGACGCGGTTTCAAAAGCTGATGGGAGAAAGGAGAGCTCCGGTTACATTCGGAACCTTTCATGCCATCTTTTTTTCAATTTTAAAATATGCCTATCATTATTCCGCAGACAATATTATCCGGGAAGAGCAGAAGTTTATTCTGATGCGGGAGCTGGTACGGAAGTTCCACTTAGATTATGAGGATGAGAATGAATACATCGAGCAGATGCTTTCCGAGATCAGTCTGGTGAAAAATGAGGGGATAGATATTGCACATTACTATTCCTCGAACTGTGCAGAAGATACCTTCCGGCGAATTTTTGATCTGTATCAGAATACCTTAAGAAAGCATCATCTGATCGATTTTGATGATATGTTAGTCTATACTTATGAATTGTTCCGGGAGCGCAAGGATATCTTAGCACTCTGGCAGAAACGGTATCCGTATATCTTAGTCGATGAGTTTCAGGACATCAATAAGCTGCAATATGAGATTGTAAAGATGCTTGCAGCACCGAAGAATAATCTGTTTGTAGTAGGGGATGATGATCAGTCCATCTACCGGTTCCGTGGTGCATCGCCCGGAATCATGCAGTCCTTTGCAAGAGATTTTCCGCATGCCGCACATATTACCTTAGATGTGAATTACCGCTGTGCCACAGAGATTGTAAAAAAGGCAGGCAATCTGATTGCGCATAATACCGTGCGTTTTGGAAAAAAGATCGTGTCATATACAGAAGCGGCAGACGCAGTGGAGAAACGGGAATTTAAGAACCAGAGAGAGCAGAATCTTGCAGTGATCCGCGGAATACAGTCTTATGTTGCAGAGGGCGGACAGTATGCAGATCTTGCCGTTTTGTACCGGACGAATACACAGCCGGGACTTTTGATGGAACAGCTGATGGAGTATAACATTCCGTTTAAGGCGAAGGACCGCATGCCATGCCTGTACGATCACTGGATCGCAAAGGATATTTTTACCTATATCCGTATTGCCATGGGCAGCCGGGACCGTGCAGACTTTTTGCAGATCATGAACCGGCCGAAGCGTTATATCGGACGGGACAGCTTAGAAGAAAAGACAGTAGCATTTGATGTGTGGGCAGATTATTATGCGAAAAACGATCAGGAATGGATCGCAGAACGGATCGACCGGCTTGCCTATGACTGTAAGATGCTTTCGAACATGGCACCATATGCGGCGATCAATTATATCCGCCGTGGCATCGGGTATGATGATTATCTAAAGGAATATGCCGATTACCGCGGTATCCGTCTGGATGATCTTACGGATCTGCTTGACCAGCTTCAGACAGCAGCGGCGGACTATCCGACATATCCAGCCTGGCAGCAGCATATTGCAGAATATAAGGAAGAATTACAGAATCAGAGTATCCGGCAGCAGCAGGAGAAGAACCGTGTGGTCTTATCGACCTTTCACAGTGCAAAGGGGCTTGAATATGAGGAGGTCTATCTTGTGGATGTAAATGAGAAGCTGACTCCTTATAAAAAAGCAGTCTTAGCGGAAGATCTCGAAGAAGAACGCAGAATGTTCTATGTCGGGATGACAAGGGCAAAAAAAAGGCTGCATATCTATGCAGCCAAAAGCATCAACAACCACGAAATGGATCGCTCAAGATTCTGGGATGAGATGGAGGGTTAGTCCATCTCATCAAACTCTTCCTCATCTAAAAGTTCATCAAAGCGGTCGGAGACGATCTCATATTCTTCATCGGAATCGATGTTCTCAAGAGAAGGATTTCCTTCTTCATCTTCAAAGTAACGATAGATATAGACTTCACCTTCTGCATTATCATTTCCTTTTTCGTCTAATGGAAGTAATGCAATATAATCCTGATCGCCGGCTTCAAAGATCGTAAGTACACGGCTCTCTACTTCCTGTCCGTTATCCATGCTTAAGGTAACAAACATATCCTCATCGTCTTCTTCGTTATGTGGTTTTCCCATATGCACCTCTTTCTTAGGCATTGCCTAGATGATTGCCTGAACATAAAGCTCAGGCTGCGTTTCTAAATTGACAAATTTATTGTCGGACATCTGGATCACCGGTCTTGTCAGATGCTGTTTGTTGATCAGCACGATCTTACCGGTCTGTCCGTTACTTAACAGAACATCATTGTTGATATAGGTGTTTGCAATGTGTTCTAGGAAAGTCAGAATATACTGTGGCTTATATTTTTCAAGTCCTTCTTTTTCAAATGTCGCAATCACCTCAAACGGACACATGCCACTGCGGTAACAGCGGTCTGCTGTCATGGCATCGTAGACATCTGCGATCGAGATAATATCCGAAAAGTCATCAATATCATCCCCATACAGTCCGATCGGATAACCGGTGCCATCGCATCTCTCGTGATGGTTCAGGACGATTTTTTTGACACGGGGATCGATATTAAGATCCTTGACGATCTCATAGCCGTAGCGTGGATGCTTCTTGATCTCTGCATATTCTGCATCGGTCAGTGCACCCGGCTTGTTAATGATCTCATTTGCGATCATGCACTTTCCGGTATCGTGCAAAAGCCCGCCGAGTGTCAGGACATCGAGATCCTTTTTATCAAGATCTGTCCACATGCCGATCATACGTCCGATGATCGCAACGTTTAAGCTGTGTGCATAGGTGGAGTCATTGATACGCCGCATGTTATGGAGCATGTCAAACATGGAGATCGTGGTACTGTTTTTCTGAAACAGACAAAGAGTCTGTTCGAGCAGGTGATCCATGTCACATGGAATATTGCGGACGATCAGATCGTTTAAGCTGTCCTGTAAAAAATCCACCTTCTGGTCATATTCTTTTTTGAAGTATAAAAACTGAGGGCTTTTTTTGATTTTTTCATTATAAGATAAAACGGCATTCCGTTCGGTTTCAAAATGCTCGATGGCTTCCGAAGGTGGTTCACCATCGGTAATCGCAACTTTTGTGATCCCATAATACCGGATGTGTGCAATCATCTGATAACTCAGGATGCGGTTTTTCTCAACAATCAGCTGCCCATATCGGGAAACGACATGGTCAGCGGTAATCATTCCGGGCCTTAATTCATTGACGGAAACGGTATGCATGTGCTCACCTCATAATATTTTCTTCAGTAGAACTATTATAGAAACATGTACGGGAAAAGTCAATGAATAAGTCGATTTGTGCTATACAAACAGGGGGTCTTGTGTTACAGTTTTTATAGTGAAAGTAAGACAGCAGATAGAGAGGCATGGATACATGGAATACATAATGAAAGAAGGAACTTATGAGAAGCTGGGCGTGACCCGAAGCAAAGATGCGGTGATATTCACATTCGAGGGGAGAAAAGAGTCCGAATGTGCGATTTTACTGCGCCATAAGAAAACGGGAGAGATTATGCGCTTAGTGGTACCGGAGGAGTATTGTATCGGTTCCTTACGGTCAGTCTGTATCAGAAAGTTAGACACCAGAAAGTTTGACTATAATTATGAGATCGATGGTAAGATCGTCATCGATCCATATGCAAAGCGGATTGATGGACGGAGAAAGTGGTTTGAGACTTCCCGTTACAGCAGCACCTATCAGGTGTGGTGCGGGTTTGCAGATGCCGGATATGACTGGGAGAATGACCGGATGCCGGAGACTGCCAAAGAGGATATGGTGATGTATAAACTTCATGTCCGCGGTTTTACGATGGATAGCGGAAACGGGGTTGCCAGAGGAAAGAGAGGAACCTTTGCCGGTATAAGGGAGAAGCTTTCTTACTTAAAGGAGCTTGGTGTGACGACAATTGAGCTGATGCCGGCCTATGAATTCGAGGAAATGGTACTTCCAAAGCAGCAGACGCTGCCGGATTACGTGGCATGGAAGTCAAAAAAAGAGACTGGGGAGGAAGAACCGGAGGCGATAAGCAAGGTCAATTACTGGGGATATGTTCCGGGAAATTACTTTGCACCAAAGGCAGCCTATGCAGCAGGGAAAAACGAAGTCACAGAGTTTAAGGATCTGGTGCATGCAATGCATGCGTTATCCTTGGAATGTGTGATGGAGATCTATTTTAACCCGGAGATGAACCAGAATATTATGATCGATGTACTGCGTTTTTGGGTGATGGAATATCATGTGGACGGTTTTCATCTGATCGGGGAGAATCTTCCGGTAAAAGCGATGGCACAGGACATCCTGTTAAGCCGCACGAAGCTCTTTTATACGGATTTTCCGGAAGAACTGCTTTCGGATAAGAAGAGTTATCCACATCTGTATGTTTATACGGATGAATATCTCTATCCGCTCAGAAAGCTGTTGAATCATAAGGAGGGCACACTTTTAGAGTTCGTCGACCAGCAGAAGAAGCAGCGTCCATACAGTGGATTTGTGAATTATGCAGCAATCAATAACAGCTTTACGTTAGCAGATGTTTTCTCTTACTGCGATAAGCACAATATGGCAAATGGAGAGAATAATGCCGATGGTCTGGAATTTAACTATACCGATAATTACGGAGTGGAAGGGCCGACAAGAAGAAAATATATCCAGTCCCTGCGGCGTAAGCAGATCCGGAATGCGATCGCAATGGTGCTGTTAGCACAGGGCGTTCCGCTTCTGGCTTCTGGAGATGAGTTTGGCAATTCCCAGGATGGAAATAACAATGCGTACTGTCAGGACAATAAGACAGGATGGGTGAACTGGAAAAAAGCAGCACAGAATGAGAAGCTGATCCGGTTTGTACGGGATATGATGGCTTTCCGTAAGGAACATCCGGTGATCCGTGCAGCGAAGCCGATGAAGCTAAGCGATTATCTTGAAACCGGTTTTCCGGATCTGTCGTATCATGGAGATGCCGCGTGGCTGGTAGGATTTGCACCGGGCAGACTCTATACCGGAATGCTTTATGGCGGTGCATATCAGAAGAAGGTGGACGGATCGTTTGATGATGACATCTATGTGGCATACAATTTTAATAACGGAAAGCGTTTTTTAGCCCTGCCAAGACAAAAGGAAGGAAAGAAATGGTATCTGGTCATGGATACAGCCAGGGAAGATCCGTTCTTAGAAAAAGAGCAGGAGCTTACCAAGCAGGATATGCTTGAGATCTCCGGGATGTCTGTGAAAATATTGATTGGCAGATAAAAATGTGATAAGATGAGACGGAAGATTTTAGAAGGAACAGGAGTATATCATGAAGGCGTGGAAACATTTATGTACAATTACACATCATAAGAATCTCGTTCGAAAAGGATGTTTCCGTGTTGGCTTGTATAAGCAGGGAATGCTGCATGATCTGTCGAAGTATTCACCGACAGAGTTTTTGGTAGGCTGCAAATATTATCAGGGAACACGAAGCCCGAATAATGCAGAACGTGCGGATAAGGGATATTCCTCTGCATGGCTGCATCATAAGGGAAGAAATAAGCATCATCTGGAATACTGGATCGATTACGGTGTGGAAAAGGGACCGATGGTAGGTATGGAGATGCCGGTAAAGTATGTGGTTGAGATGTTCATTGACCGCGTCAGTGCAAGCAAGAATTACCAGAAGGATGCCTACACTGACCGTAGTCCGTTACAGTATTACGAATATGGCAAAGAGCATTATATCATGCATAAGAATACACGTGCATTGTTAGAGAAGCTGTTACATATGCTCGCAGAGCAGGGCGAGGATGCAACATATGATTATATCAGACGTGAAGTTCTGAAAAACAAAAAATAAATACATCTTGATATTTCGAGTAGAAAGAAGGACACAACTATGATAGGTGACAAAAAAGTATTATTCAGTGGAATGCAGGCAACCGGTAATCTGACACTGGGCAATTACCTTGGAGCATTACAGAACTGGGTGAAGTTAAGCGATGAGTATGAATGCTTTTACAGTGTGGTAGATCTGCATTCCATTACGGTAAGGCAGGACCCGGCAGAACTTCGTAAGAGAGCAAGAATGCTGTTAACACTTTATATTGCAGCAGGACTTGATCCGGAGAAGAACTGCATCTATTACCAGTCCCATGTTTCAGGACATGCAGAGTTAGCATGGATCTTAAACTGCTTTACCTATATGGGCGAGTTAAACCGTATGACACAGTTTAAGGACAAGGCAGCAAAGCATGCAGATAATATCAATGCCGGTCTGTTTACTTACCCGGTATTAATGGCAGCAGATATTTTATTATATCAGGCAGATGTGGTACCGGTTGGTATAGACCAGATGCAGCATTTAGAGATCACAAGAGACATTGCACAGAGATTTAATGGAATCTATGGAGATGTCTTTACGATACCGGAGGCATATGTCGGAAAGTCCGGAGCGAAGATCATGAGCTTACAGAACCCGGAGAAGAAGATGTCAAAGTCGGATGAGAATCCGAATGCAAGCATTTATCTGATGGATGATCCGGATACGATCATTCGTAAGTTTAAGCGTGCAGTAACAGATTCCATGGCGCAGATCGTCTACAGTGACGAGCAGCCGGGTGTAAAGAACCTGCTTGACATCTATTGTGCATGTACCGGAAAGACACCGGATGAAGCAGTCCGTGAGTTCGATGGCAAGGGATATGGAGACTTAAAGCTTGCAGTTGGTGAGTCCGTGGTATCCGTATTAAGACCGTTACAGGAGCGTTATGCAGATCTGTCTAAGGATAAGGCATATATTGATGGCATCATCAAGGAGAATGCAGAGAAGGCCAATTACTATGCGACCAAGACACTCCGTAAGGTGCAGAAAAAAGTCGGCTTCCCGGAGCGTATCCGTTAATCGGAACGATTCGGAAGGAACGTATATAAAGAGGCTATACATGACCGTGTCGGTGGATAACATCCATCAGCATGGTCATTTCTATTTCCGGAAATACTGCCTGCATATCGGCCGGAAGTGGTGCAAAAAAGGTCAGGGGCTCTCCTGTGATGGGGTGCATGAATTCCAGACAGAAGGAATGCAGTGCCTGACGTTTCATGGGGGACGGAGTGGGATTGTATAAAAAGTCCCCGATTAACGGATGACCGATATGCTTCATGTGAACCCGGATCTGATGTGTCCGGCCGGTTTCTAAGCGAAGGGCAAGCAGGGAGTAGGCTTCATTTGCCGCAATGCGCCGGTAATGCGTGACGGCGCGTTCTCCGTCCGCGCGTACTTCCCGTTCGATCGCAGAATCCATTTTCCGTGCGATCGGTGCATCGATCGTACCATATTCGTCGGTTACTCCACATACAATGGCAAGATAGGTGCGGTGTATTTTCCGCTCTGTCATCTGGCGGGACAGTATGGCACTGCTTAACATATGAGAGGCGAGGATCGTAAGTCCTGTCGTATCGCGGTCTAACCGGTTGACACAGCGGAAGGTATAGGAAATTCCTTTGGAATGAAAGTAATCCATGACACCGTTTGCAAGGGTATTCTCATAGTTATTGATCGAAGGATGGATCGGCATATCAGCCGGCTTGTTGATCACAAGAATATCGTCATCTTCATAAGTAATAGCAAGCGGCATAGGAACCGGCACGATATTTTTGGAAGATTCCGGTTCAATCAGAGAGATGGTCAATGTATCCCCGGTGTTTAACCGGTCATTGACATATGCCCAGATGCCATTTTTTAAAATACCGTCCGTGGTCTTTTTTAGCTGTACAAGAACGGCGTGGGAACAGCCAATCTCTTCTAAGAACTGGCGGATGGTAAACTGATCATGTTTTTCGTCTATTGTATAGGTAAGAATTCTTTTCATGGGCACTATTATAACGGATAATAGAAGAAAAGAAAACAGGGAAAGGCACTTACAACCTGACCTTTTCATAGAATATAGTAAAATCGCTTTCAGGTGCTGCTTTGAAAACCTTTCTACCTCCTTTATCTGCACAGGAAGAAAAAGAATGTTTGAAACAAATGAAAGAAGGCAGCCTTCCGGCAAAACATGTACTGATCGAACGGAATATGCGTCTTGTGGCGCATGTGGCGAAAAAATATCAGAACGTAGAAGAAGATATGGAAGATATGATCTCAATCGGAACGATTGGCCTGATCAAAGCGATTAGCACGTATGATATGGAGCGGGGCAACCGGCTGGCTACCTATGCGGCGCGCTGCATCGATAATGAACTGTTGATGTATCTGCGGGCGAAGAAGAAGACATCGAAAGAAATCTCGCTTTATGAACCGATCGGAACAGATAAAGAGGGCAACCAGATCAATCTGTTTGACATTGTGGAGAACGAAGAACCGGATATTATCGAACAGATGGAATATGGTAAGAACGTCAGGAAACTCTACGAACTGATGCCGAAGGTGCTGACGAAGCGGGAGATGGATATCTTATATAAGCGTTATGGATTAAACCGGGAGCTTCCGGTGACACAGCGGGAGATTGCAAAGTCTATGAAGATCTCAAGATCCTATGTCAGCAGGATCGAAAAGAAGGCGATCGGAAAGCTGAAAAAAGCATTTTTTGATATTTCCTGAAATAATTCTTTGAAAAAGATGGAATTCGTGTTATGATAATTCCATCTTTTTTATCGTGGCAGGTTCCTGCCGATTATCCCAAGAATTGATAGAACACAAGAGAAAAGTGAATAAAAGGAGTGGTACATTGTATAGTATGGTAAAAACAGCCATTGTCTGTGGCATAGGCAGTGTGGAGGTACTCGTAGAAGCAGATGTCAGCGATGGGATGCCGGTGTTTCATATGGTCGGCTTCTTAGGTGCAGAAGTAAAGGAGGCGGGAGAACGTGTACGGACAGCCCTTAGAAACAGCGGGTATATTCTTCCGGCAAAGCGGATCACGGTCAATCTTTCACCGGCAGATCTGCGTAAATCAGGGTCAGGCTTTGATCTTCCGATCGCGCTTGCACTTTTAGCAGCGCTTGGTGTGATTCCGGAGGAAACGTTAGAAGGACTGCTGGTGCTTGGAGAGATCGCCTTAAATGGAAATATACAGCCGGTAAACGGAGTGCTTCCCATGATCGCAGATGCGGCAGGGCGGGGGATCACAAAGTGTATCGTTGCGGCAAAAAATGCACCGGAAGCAGAACTGGTATCCGGCATGACGGTATATGGTGTAGAAGAACTGGCAGAAGTGATCGCGCTTTTAAATGGAAAAAAGACCATGGAACAGGAAAAAAAGAGATTGCATACCGGTCCGGCACAGAAGAAAACAACCGGTGGAGATTTTGCGGATGTAAACGGACAGGGCTTCTTAAAACGAGCCTGTGAAGTGGCGGTATCCGGTATGCACAATCTGTTGATGGTCGGGCCGCCCGGTTCCGGAAAGAGTATGCTTGCAGGGAGAATTCCCACGATTCTGCCGGATATGACCTTTGAAGAACAGATGGAGGTATCGAAGATCTATAGTGTCAGCGGGTTATTGAACCATGACAGCGGACTCATCGGAGTAAGGCCCTTCCGCAGTCCGCATCATACGATCACACCACAGGCGCTTGCCGGAGGGGGACGATATCCGAAGCCCGGAGAGATCAGTCTGGCACATAATGGGGTATTATTTTTAGATGAGCTGACGGAATTTAAAAAGGAGACGTTAGAAATCTTAAGACAGCCGTTAGAAGAAAAACAGGTACGTCTTGTAAGACTTGGCGGAACTTATACGTATCCGGCAGATTTTCTGCTGATCGGTGCGATGAATCCCTGCAACTGCGGATATTATCCGGATATGAACCGGTGCAGATGCAGTGTCTCTTCCTTAGAAAGATACCGTGAAAAGTTAAGTCAGCCCCTGTTAGATAGGATGGATCTTTGTGTGGAAGCAGCATCACTTGGTTATGACGAGCTGACCGGTCAGGAGCATGGAGAGACTTCGGCTGTGATACGGGCGCGCGTTAATGCGGTGCATCAGATCCAAAGGGAGCGGTTTCGCGGAACGAATATCCGTTACAACAGCCAGATACCAGCTTCCCTGTTAGAAAAATACTGTAGTCTTGACCGGATGCAGAGACAGTATATGAAGGAAGTTTATGAACAGCTTCAGCTGACTGCCCGTACGTACCATAAGCTGTTGAAAGTCGCTAGAACGCTTGCAGATATGGATGGGAGTGTGACGATCCGTATGGAACATTTAAACGAGGCGGTCTGTTACCGCAGTCTGGATAAAAAGTTCTGGGAACGGATGTAAGGAGGCAGCATGGAGCGTAAGAAGATAGAAGATTTATCCTACAAATATTTTCTGGCATCCCTGTCGGATGAACTGTCTGCAGCAAAGCTGTGCCGGCTGTCTGCTATTGCAGGGAGTGCAAGAGAAGTCTATCACATGACGGAAAAACAGTTAAAGCAGGCTGCGTTTCTGACAGACATAGACAGAGCGAAGATATTAAAACGCAGGGAAGACTGGGATCCGGGTAAAAAGGAAGATGAATTGCATCAGAAGGGGATTCATCTGATTACCAGAGAGGATGAAGCGTATCCGGAGGATTTAAGAGAAATTGCACAATCGCCCTATGGGATCTTTTATAAAGGAAGAATAACAGATCCCTGTAAGCCCGCAGTTGCGATCGTCGGTGCAAGAATGTGCTCGGAATATGGACGGGAAGTGGCTGGACAGGTGGCAATGCAGCTTGCAGCCGCCGGTGTGCAGGTGATCAGCGGAATGGCAAAGGGGGTCGACAGTGCAGGGCATTTTGGCGCACTCAGGGGAAATGGAACTACCTTTGCAGTATTAGGTTGTGGTGTGGATATCTGCTATCCACCGGGTAACCGGATCTTATATGAGAAAATAGAGGCGGCCGGAGGAATCTTATCGGAGTATCCGCCGGGGACACCGCCGGTTCCGATGCGTTTCCCGATGCGGAACCGCATCATCAGCGGACTCTGTCAGATCGTGATCGTTGCAGAGGCAAGAGAGAAAAGCGGATCATTGATCACAGCAGATTATGCGTTAGAACAGGGAAAGGATATTTATGCCGTTCCGGGGCGTATGACAGACGTGCCGAGTGCGGGCTGTAACCGCCTGATCAAGCAGGGCGCAGGGATCCTTTTATCAGTGGAAGATTTTTTAGATGACCTTGGAATTACAATGGAGAAAAGAAGCAGACAACATACATTTTCAAAAAATTTACTTGAAAAAGAAGAATCGCTGGTGTATAGTGTACTAGATTTACAGCCTAAAAATATAGAAGAAATCAGGCAGAAAACAAAACTTACCGTTACAGAGGTCATGCAGAGCCTGATCTTACTTCAGAAACAAGGCATGATAAGGGAAGTATTTAAAAACTGCTATATACGCACATGATGGGCGAATATGATGTTATAAATTTGAGAAGGAGTCAGGGTTATGGCAAAGTATCTTGTGATCGTGGAATCACCGGCAAAGGTAAAGACCATTAAAAAATTCTTGGGGAAAAATTATGAGGTTGTTGCATCGAACGGACATGTCCGTGATCTGCCGAAAAGCAGAATGGGAATTGATGTGGAACATGATTTTGAACCGAAGTATATTACGATTCGTGGAAAAGGAGACATACTTGCAAAGCTTCGGAAAGAAGTGAAGAAGGCAGATAAAGTGTATCTCGCAACCGACCCCGACCGTGAGGGAGAAGCAATCTCCTGGCATCTGACAAAGGCACTCAATCTCGAACATAAGAAGGTATACCGTATCAGCTTCAACGAGATCACGCAGCATGCGGTAAAGGCATCCTTAAAGCAGGCACGCGACATTGACATGGATCTTGTCAATGCACAGCAGGCACGTCGTATGTTAGACCGTATGGTGGGTTACCGTATCAGTCCGCTGTTATGGGCAAAGGTAAAGCGTGGCTTAAGTGCAGGCCGTGTACAGTCTGTCGCACTACGTATCATCTGCGACCGTGAAAATGAGATCAATGCATTTATCCCACAGGAATACTGGTCACTGGATGCAGTCTTTTCGGTAGCCGGTGAGAAAAAGCCGGTTGTGGCAAAGTTCTATGGAACCGAAAAAGAAAAGATGACGATCGAATCGAAGGAGCAGTTAGATCAGATCCTTGCAGATTTGAAGGATGCTGAGTATAAAGTGACGGATGTGAAAAAGGGCGAGCGTATCAAAAAAGCACCGCTTCCGTTTATCACAAGTACCTTACAGCAGGAAGCATCGAAGGTCTTAAACTTTTCGACACAAAAGACGATGCGTCTTGCACAGCAGCTTTATGAAGGTGTTGACATCAAGGGATCCGGTACAGTCGGTCTGATCACCTACTTAAGAACAGATTCTGTCCGTATCTCGGAAGAAGCGGATCAGGCAGCAAGATCCTATATTGCATCTGCTTACGGAGAGGATTATGTGGCAGATCAGGTGACGGAGAAGAAAAACACAGCGAAGATCCAGGATGCCCATGAGGCGATCCGTCCGTCGGATATTACAAGAACACCGGCAGCAGTCAAGGATTCCCTCTCAAGAGACCAGTTCCGTCTGTATCAGCTGATCTGGAACCGCTTTACCGCAAGCCGTATGAGTAATGCAAGATATGAGACGGTATCGGTAAAAATCGGTGCGAATGGCTATGTATTTACGATCGCGGCCTCGAAGGTGAAGTTCGAAGGATTCTTATCCGTCTATACGAATGATGAAGAAGAAAAGACAAAGGGCAATGTATTGTTAAAGTCCTTTGATCAGGATACAAAGCTTTCTCTGTCTGATTTTGAAGAGAAGCAGCACTTTACACAGCCGCCTGCACATTATACTGAGGCATCCTTAGTAAAGGCACTCGAAGAACTTGGAATCGGACGTCCGAGTACATACTCACCGACGATCACGACGATCCTTGCGAGAAGATATATTGTAAAGGAAAACAAGAATCTATATGTCACAGAGCTGGGGGAAGCAGTCAATTCGATTATGGTAGCGGCATTCCCGAGTATTGTGGATGAACATTTTACCGCAAACTTAGAGTCTCTGCTTGATAAGGTAGAAGAAGGAAGCATTAACTGGAAGACCGTTGTGAGCAACTTCTATCCGGATCTGGATGAGGCAGTAAACGAAGCGGAAAAAACACTGGAAAAGGTGCAGATTGCGGATGAAGTGACCGATGTGGTCTGTGAAGAATGTGGCAGAAATATGGTTGTTAAATACGGACCGCACGGAAAGTTTTTAGCATGCCCGGGATTCCCGGACTGCCGTAACACTAAGCCATATCTCGAAAAGATCGGTGTGGCATGTCCGAAGTGTGGAAAAGACATCGTACTGAAGAAGACAAAAAAGGGACGCCGGTATTATGGCTGCGAAAACAATCCGGAATGTGACTTCATGTCCTGGGCAAAGCCGGTTGAGAAAAAGTGCCCGGAATGCGGTGGTTATATGGTAGAAAAAGGAAACAAGCTTGCATGTGCCAATGAACAATGTGGCCATGTAGAAGAAAAACCAAAACAACCGGAAAATGTATAAAAATTTAATGCAAATTCTTGAATTTTCAGAATTAACATGCTAGAATAAATGTTAATTAATGAAATTTATAGAAGTTACCGGGAGGATAAGAATGAGTGTTCAGCTGCTGGACAAGACTAGAAAAATCAATAAGCTTTTACACAATAACAGTTCATCGAAGGTAGTATTTAATGATATCTGCCAGGTGTTGACGGAGATCTTAGATTCGAATGTCCTTGTGATCAGTAAAAAGGGCAAGGTCTTAGGAACGAGCCTGTGCAATGAAGTGGACGAGTTACATGAACTGATCGTGGATCAGGTAGGCGGATTTGTAGATTCCATGTTAAATGAACGTCTGCTTGGAATCTTATCGACAAAAGAGAATGTGAATCTCGAGACACTTGGTTTTATCGATAATGTGAAGAAGTATTCCGCGATCATTACACCGATTGACATTGCCGGTGAGCGGTTGGGAACACTGTTCGTATACCGGTACGACAGACAGTATGATATTGACGATATTATTTTGTGTGAGTATGGTACAACGGTTGTCGGGCTTGAGATGATGCGCTCCGTGAACGAGGAGAATGCGGAAGAGACGAGAAAGGTTCAGATTGTAAGATCTGCGATCAGTACCTTATCATTTTCAGAATTAGAAGCAATTACCCATATTTTTGATGAGTTAGACGGTACCGAAGGTATTCTGGTTGCCAGTAAGATCGCAGACAGAGTCGGTATCACCAGATCGGTTATTGTGAATGCACTCCGGAAGTTTGAAAGTGCCGGTGTGATCGAGTCACGTTCTTCCGGCATGAAGGGAACCTACATTAAGGTTGTCAATGATGTGGTGTTTGATGAACTGAAAAAATTAAAAAGACAAAATGGCTAAAGGATTAGGCGAAGTTAAATGGAATTACAGGAAACTGTAGTTCCATTTTTGCGTTTGTCGGATATTTAGTACTTTTTCGTGTCGACAGCCCCTAGATAATGTAAAAAATGTAAAATTTGCTTGAGTTTTTCCGAATATAATTTATAATGGAATATGATGTGATAAGAAGGGATTTTTATACCCTGGAGAAAGGAGCAGCGTATGTTTAATTCGAATGCTTATAATTATATCAATTTATTGGACAAAGCCGCTGATGCAAGCTGGCTGCGTGAGTCAACGATTACGAATAATATAGCAAATGTGGACACACCGGGTTTTAAGAGAAAAGACGTGAATTTTGAAAGCGTCTTAAAGAGTGAACTCGGCAATACCAAATATATATCCTTGGATGACAAGGTGAATCATGCAGATATGGATCATCTGAATCCGGTTACTTATACAGATGCATCGGGATATTCTTACCGATTAGATGGTAATAACGTAGATATAGATACGGAGGAAGCAGAATTAGCTTCTGAACAGATCCGTTATTCCGGACTGACCAGCAGTATCTCGCAGGAGATCGCACGGTTTAAGTCTGTATTGAAATAACAAGGCGAATCGTAGGTAAAGCCTAGACAGGAGGAATATTATGGGTATGTTTCAGTCTTTTAATATCAGTGCGTCCGGTATGACGGCAGAACGTTTCCGGACGGATATTATTGCAGAGAACGTTGCAAATGTGAATACAACAAGAACCGCAGACGGTACACCATACCGTCGTAAGATCGTCACCTTTCAGGAGAAAGATGTAACCCCGTTTAGCAATGTGCTTGCGAATACCAGACAGACGCAGGTGGGAAACGGTGTAAAGGTCAGCAGGGTAGCAGATGACACTTCAACAGATTTTACAATGAAATACGATCCGTCCCATCCGGATGCAGATGAGAACGGATATGTTTCTTATCCGAATGTGAACATTGTAACAGAGATGACGAATCTGATCGATGCAAGCCGTGCTTATGAGGCGAATGTAACAGCCTTTGACGCAAGCAAGAGTATTGCACAGGCAGGTCTTCAGATCGGTAAATAATAAAATGTAATGGGAAAAGAGGAAGAAAATGGATATTTCAGCGTTAACGAATGTCTCATCAGATGTCATCCAGTCTGCTGTGAAGAACAATCAGGCGGCACAGCCAAAGGATGAGAGCTTTGATTCAATATTTTCAAATGCCTTGCATATGGTAAATGAGACAAATGACTACCAGAACAGTGCAGAATCCGCAGAGATTCAGTTCGCCTTAGGAGAGGCTACCAGTACACATGACCTTATGATTGCGCAGGAAAAGGCAAATATTGCATTATCCTATACCGTAGCAGTCCGGGATAAAGTGTTAGATGCTTACAAAGAAATTATGAATATGCAGATTTAGCAGGTAGGGTGTAGAAAATGCCGGATAAAGTAAAAGAGATATTAAACAAAATTACAGAATGGTGGAAAAAGTTTTCGACAAAGCAGAAGATGTTGATCGTAAGCATTACAGCAGTTGTGGTTGTTGCACTTATCATTTTATATGTTGTGATGTCAAAGCCGACGACCGTACAGCTGATCACCTGTGAGGATACTGCGCAGGCAGGTACGGTTAAGGACCTGTTGTCGGGTGAGAGTATCTGGTATTCCGTTTCCGATGATGGACTAACCTTTACGATCCATTCGGAAGATGAGGCAAATGCCAATATTTTACTTGGACAAAACAGTATCCCTTCGAATGGTTACAGCATCGATGATGCATTAGGCGGGGGCTTTAGTACCACAGAAGCAGATAAGGATAAGAAGTACCAGCTGTATATGGAGGAGCGTTTTAAGAAGTTCTTAGAGACGCTCGATAATGTAGATACGGCCTCGGTCCGTCTGTCAATTCCGGAGGATGACGGAACAATTATCAGCCGGAACGAAGAAAGCTATGCAAGTGTAATCTTAAAGTTAAATGGTGAGATGGATGAGGATCAGGCTGCCGGACTTGCACAGTATATGGCAACCGGACTTGGCAATAAGAGTACAGACAGCATTCTGATCATGGATACCAGCAGTAATGTGTTATTCTCCGGTGGAGATTCCACTACCACCAGCGGTGTATCGAATTCACAGCTTTCTTACCAGACGAAGGTAGAGAATAAGGTGAAGGGCGCGGTTAAGGACGTTGTACTTGGAACCGATGTCTACGATAATGTAGAAGTCGGACTGAATCTGAAGCTGAACATGGATGCGGTAAAGGAAACCGATCATGATTATTATGTGCATGACGGACAGGATCAGGGCTATCTGAGCAGCGAATCGAATTATGAGTCGAATGCAACCGGTGGTGCGGCAGCGACACCTGGTACGGATACAAATGATGATGATACAGCCTATATGTTGGAAAATGGTGAGATCAGCAGCCAGTCGATCACAGATTCGAAGAAGAACTATACACCAAGTGAGAAGATTACAGAGACACAGAAATCGGTTGGTGATATTGATTATGACAATTCTTCACTTACGGTTGTTGCAACGAATTATGTGACCTATGATGAGGATACGTTAAAGGCAGACGGAACACTGGATGATATGACTTTTGACCAGTTCGTGGCACAGAATTCACAGCGTGTCAAGGGAACGGTAGACCAGGACTTCTATGATATGGTGTCAAAGGCTACCGGTATTGCAACGAATAATATTTCAATCGTTGCCTATGACGTACCGTTTTTCGTATACTCAGACAAGACGGGACGTACCTGGTCAGATTACTTACAGATCGCATTGGCAGTACTGATCTTTGCGCTTCTTGGATATGTGGTATTCCGCAGTACAAGAAAGGAACAGGCAGTCGAAATGGAACCGGAATTATCGGTAGAGTCCCTGCTTGAGACAACGAAGGAAGCAGAGCAGGATGATCTTGAGGACATCGGCTACAATGAGAAGTCTGAGACAAGATTACTGATAGAGAAATTTGTTGATGAAAATCCGGAAGCGGTTGCGTCATTGCTGCGTAACTGGCTGAATGAGGAGTGGAATTAGAGCATATGAGTAGTGAGGAATATACCGGCATCCAGAAGGCGGCGATTTTACTGATCGCTTTAGGACCGGAAAAATCAGCGAGTATTTTTAAGCATTTAAAAGAAGATGAGATTGAGGAATTAACACTTGAGATTGCGAATACCAGAAGTGTTTCTCCGAAGACCAAAGAGGACATATTAAATGAGTTCTATCAGGTTTGTCTGGCACAGCAATATATTGCAGAAGGTGGTATCGGTTATGCAAAAGAGCTGCTTGATAAAGCACTTGGCGCAGAAAAGGCGCAGGAAGTTATTACCAAGCTTACTGCATCCTTACAGGTGCGTCCGTTCGAGTTTGTACGTAAGACCGATCCGAGCCAGGTATTGAACTTTATCCAGGATGAGCATCCGCAGACAATCGCAATGATCTTATCGTATCTGTCCGCAAGCCAGTCTGCCATGATCTTAGGTGCATTGACACCGGAGAAACAGGCGGATGTAGCAAAACGTATTGCGACGATGGATCGTACTTCACCGGATATCATCAAGGAAGTAGAACGTGTGTTAGAGCGTAAGCTGTCATCGCTGCTGAATCAGGATTACACGATCGTCGGTGGTGTCGATGCTATCGTAGATATCTTAAATACCGTAGATCGTGGTACCGAGAAGCATATTATGGAATCTCTTGAAATCGAAGAACCGGAACTTGCAGATGAGATCCGTAAGAAGATGTTTGTATTCGAGGATATCCTTCTTCTTGATGACAGAGCGATCCAGCGTGTTCTTCGTGATGTCGATAACAATGATCTTGGAATTGCATTGAAGGGTGCGAATGAAGAAGTACAGGGCGTTATCTTTAAGAACCTGTCCAAGCGACTGGCTGCAATGATCAAGGAAGATATGGAATATATGGGTCCGGTACGTATGAAGGATGTTGAAGAAGCACAGCAGAAGATTGTTGGTGTAATCCGTAAGCTGGAAGACTCCGCAGAAATTGTAATTTCCAGAGGCGGAGGTGACGAGATCATTGCCTAATTTATACAAACAGTGTTTCGTTGTATCGGAAACAGATCATACAAGGGTCATCAATTCGAATCAGATGGTCGAGGAAAAGTTAGCAAAGTTAGAACAGGAGTATCAGGCGAAGCATAGAGGATTTGCCGAGCCGGATGCAGATGGGTTTCAGGCGGGCATTCCTGCTACGGAAGTTGAAGTGGATTATTCCGATGAAGAGCCGGTTGATGATGGTACGCAGTTAGAAGATGCAAGAAGTCAGGCAGAGGAGATTCTGACGGAAGCAAGAAGTCAGGCAGATCAGATACTAGAAGAGGCAAGGAATCAGGCAGATGCAATCCGGCAGCAGGCAAAAGAAGAAGGAAATGCAGCCGGATATCAGGAAGGCTGCAATCAGGCCGGGCTGGAGTTACAGCAGGCAAAGAATGCATTAGAAGAGGAAAGACAGCAGATGCAGGAACAGTATGAGATGCGTCTGTCGCAGATGGAACCGGAACTGGTGGACACGATCATCCAGGTGTTTGACCGGGTGTTCCATATCCAGTATTCCGATAAGCGTGAGATTCTTCTTTATCTTGTGACAAAGACCATGACAGGTGCGGACGGAACCAGCCAGTTCCATATCCGTGTAGGTCAGGATAATTATCTGTTTTTAGAGACACATAAGGATGAGATTACGGCAGCGGCCGGAGAACATGCAACGGTCAGTGTCGTTTCGGATCCGTTACTGGATGAAACACAATGTATGATCGAGACAGAGAATGGAATCTATGACTGTTCCATGGATACAGAACTGAAAAATTTACTCAAGGATATAAAGTCGCTGTCTCTTTAGCGATGATATGGAGATAGAACATTGAGTGGTCATTTCGAAAAATATTTACAATTAGCAGAAAAAGATTATACGACCAGATTAGGCAAGGTAGAAAAGGTAGTCGGACTTACCATTGAATCGGTTGGCCCGGATGCAAAGTTAAACGACTTATGCCGGATTATATTAGACCGGGAAAAGGAAGAATATGTGATGGCAGAGGTAGTTGGCTTCCGGGAAAAAAGACTGCTTTTGATGCCTTTTGACAGCGTGGAAGGAATCGGTGTCGGCTGTGTAGTAGAGAACACCGGACATCCATTGACGGTTCCGGTGGGTGATCATGTCTTAGGCCATACCTTAGATGGTATTGGAAGACCGACGGATGTCGATCACTTAGATCTTGAAATGGAGTATCCGGTTGAGGCTCTGCCACCGGATCCGATGAAACGAAAGATCATCAGTGAGGTGCTTCCGCTTGGTGTAAAGGCGGTAGATGGTCTGATTACTGTAGGAAGAGGACAGCGAATTGGTATTTTCGCAGGCTCCGGTGTTGGAAAAAGTACCCTTCTTGGTATGTTTGCAAGAAATACAAAGGCAGATATCAATGTGATCGCACTGATTGGCGAGCGGGGACGAGAGGTGCGGGAGTTCATTGAACGTGATATGGGTGAGGAAGGTATGCGCCGGTCAGTTGTGATCGTTGCAACTTCGGATAAACCGGCACTGATCCGTAATAAGGCAGCAAAGACTGCAACCGCGATCGCAGAGTATTTCCGGGATCAGGGCAAGGATGTGCTGCTTATGATGGATTCTCTGACGCGATTTTCCATGGCACAGCGTGAGATTGGATTAGCATCCGGAGAACCGCCGGTAACGAGAGGATATCCGCCGAGTGTCTATGCGGAGATGCCAAAGCTCTTAGAGCGTGCCGGTACTTCGGATAAAGGCTCGATCACCGGATTATATACCGTACTGGTAGATGGTGATGATTTTAATGAACCGATTACCGATACGGCGCGAAGCATTTTAGACGGACATATCGTCTTATCAAGAAAGCTCGGACAGAAGAATCACTATCCTGCAATCGATGTATTGCAGAGTATCTCCCGAGTTATGAGTGCGATTGCAGATAAGGAACATAAAAAAGTTGCCGGTATGTTGAAAAATGTACTTGCTACATATCAGGAAGCAGAGGATCTGATCAACATTGGCGCCTATAAGAGCGGTTCAAATCCGGATATTGATTATGCGATCGAAAAGATCAAGGCGGTCAATGAATTCCTATGTCAGGACATGTATGAAAAGTTCGAGTTTGAGGATGTGATCAGACAGTTGAAAGCGATTTTTGAGAATTAACTGACAGGTGAGTTAGGTGGCAAAGTTTGTATATACGATGCAGAATATCCTGAATATCAAGCAGAAGTTAGAAAACCAGGCGAAGATCGCTTATGGTCAGGCGAATGCAAAGCTGTTAGAGGAACAGCGGAAGCTGCAGGAGATTCTGGTACGAAAAGCCCGGTATGAAGAACGGGCAAGAGAACTGGTAAGCGGATCGATCCATATCCGGGAGATCCGGGAAAATAAACAGGCGATCGATGCGATGAAGTCGGCAATGCGGGCGCAGCTGTTACAGGTGCAGTCAGCAGAACGTGCGGTGGAGGATGCAAGACGTAAGTTAAATGATGTAATGGTCGAGCGCAAGACACACGAAAAGCTTCGTGAAAAGCAGTTTGAACAGTTCAAGGAAGAACTTGCATATGAGGAAAATAAGGTGGTAGACGGACTGGTCAGTTATACTTACCAGAAGGGGACACAGGAATAAGTTCTATATCACCGGAAAGGACAGAACATGGCAGACGAGCAGAGTAAGATAGATAAAAAGGCAGAAAAGGCAAGAAGAAAAGAAGAAAAGAAAGCCAGAAAAAAGAAAAAGGGTGAATTAGACGGACTTGGCGGTGACATCACGGGCGAAGAAGAACAGGAAGGTTCCAAACTGGCTGTATTTTTTGTGACATTTGTGATCATAGCAGTATGGCTCGCAATCCTTGTATTGTTGATTAAATGGGATGTCGGTGGCTTTGGATCAACGGTTATGACCCCGATTTTGAAAAATGTTCCGTATATCAACAAGATCCTGCCGGAATCTGAGACGGAGGAGCTGAGTACAGACACGGAATATCCATATAAGACACTGGATGAAGCTGTGAAATATATTAAGGAGTTAGAGTTAGAACTTCAGGATGCCCAGAAGGGAAAATCAGACAATGATGCCTATGTGGCACAGTTAGAGGATGAAGTGAAAAAACTCAAGGAATATGAGGCAAACGAGGCTGCATTTGAGGAAGAGAAGCAAAAGTTCTATAATGAGGTTGTCTTTTCTGATGAAGCACCCGATATAACTGAATATAAGCAGTATTATGAGAGTATTGATCCTGCCAATGCAGAAGTGTTATACAAACAGGTGGTAGAGCAGGTGCAGGAGGATGAACAGTTAGCAGATTATGTCAGCAGCTATTCGAAGATGAAACCGAAGCAGGCTGCAGCCATTTTTGATACCATGACAGATAATCTGGATCTTGTTGCCAAGATATTAGAGAATATGAAGGCACAGGCAAGAGCTGATATTCTGGGGAATATGAATTCGGACACAGCAGCAAAAGTGACGAAGATTATGAACCCTTCAGAATAAATACAGACGAAACAAAAGGAGTAGTCACAAGGAAAGGAGGAGCGACGTGACAAGTTCAGAAGTAACAGGTGTAAAAGGTGGATTTTCCACACAGAAGGCAGTTACTGCAACGACCACGAAAAAGACAGAAAAAGCAGCAGAAGCATTTGCGAGTCTGATGAATACTGCAGGCGGTTATGCACCGGTTCAGAACCAGACTGGGAAGAACAAGGAGCAGATTACAGTTTCCATTTCAACAGATACGGGAAAAAGCAATACTGCACAGATCAGACAGGCATCCGATCCTACGACACAGATCAGACAGAAGCTTTCGGATAAGCAGGAAGCAGTTGGTGATGATGTAAAGGATATCGTAGAAGAGGAACTCGATGTAACAGAAGAGGAAGTCAATGCTGCAATGGAAACGCTTGGACTCACCGTATTTGATCTGTTTGATCCGGAAAATCTTGCAAAGCTGACGATGGAACTGACCGGAACGGAAGATACCAGTGCACTTCTTATGAATGAGAACTTTGTAGACCTGATGCAGCAGATTGGTGCATTTGAAACACAGCTGGCAGACCAGCTTGGCGTTTCTATTGAGGATTTACAGGAAGTGCTTACAACAGAAGATGTAATGGCAGATCCGCAGATCGCAGAACTGATACCGGAGAAGTTAGAAGAACCGGATGTGACTGAAATGACAGACACATCACAGCAGAAAGTACAGGACATCCCACAGGATATACAGATTGCTGACGAACCGGTACAGACAGCACAGATAGCTGCTGATACAGTTACACGGCAGCCGAATACAGAAACTGCAAGAACTGATGTGACAATGCAGGAGCAGCCGGATACCGGGGAAGTGGCACAGAATGTTACCGTAGAAGTAACAGCTGAGACACAGCCGGATACCGAAGGCGAAGCACAGACCGGAGATCTGGGTGCCGGGGAAGACCAGGACATGGAGAGCATTTGGGAGAATCAGCCGGGTGATAAGACTATAGAATCCGGACATGATCAGGCAGCAAACCATATTTTTGGACAGGTAACAGAGCAGACCATGCAGGTTCAGCCACAGACCACAGCACCACAGGTGCAGACAACGGTTGATGTAGCAGATATTATGAATCAGATTGCAGAGTTTGCCAGAGTAAATGTATCCCAGGATACTTCGTCTATCGAGATGCAGCTGAATCCGGAGAATCTTGGAAAGATCTATTTACAGATTTCTACTACAAAGGAAGGAACCGTGCATGCACAGTTAGCAGCTCAGAATGAGGCGGTAAAAGCAGCCTTAGAAACGCAGGTGGCAGAACTTCGACAGACTTTAAGCCAGCAGGGTGTTAAGGTCGATGCAATCGAGGTAACAGTTGCCAGCCATGAGTTCGAGCAGAACTTAGAGCAGCATGCAGAGAGTGAAAAGCGTCAGGGCGAAGAGCAGGAGCAGGCAAGACCTACAAGAAGAAACTTAAGCAGAGACAGCCTGGATGAACTCTCGGGACTGATGTCCGAAGAAGAAGTAATCGCAGCACAGATTATGAAAGATAATGGTAACAGCATGGATGTCATTGCATAGTTATCATGGAAAGGAGCCTACATGGCAATTGTACAGGCAGTACAGAATGGAAAACTCGTAGATACGAGTGCAAGTGGAACATCGCAGTCTGCAACACGTGAAGCGAGCAATGGACTTGATAAGGATGCATTTTTACAGCTTTTAGTAGCACAGATGAAGTATCAGGATCCGTTAGAGCCGACCGATAATACGGAATACATTTCACAGCTTGCAACTTTCTCACAGTTAGAGGAGACACAGAATATGCAGTCTACACTCGAACAGTCGGAAGCAAACAATCTGGTCGGCAAGCAGGTAATCTTAAAGGTTACATCTGCAACCACAGGTGAGACAACCTATCCGTCCGGTCAGGTGGATTATGTAGTACATGAAAACGGTAAGACCTATCTTTCCGTAAATGATAAGCTGTATTCCTTAGATGATCTTGACACGGTACTTGATACCGATTATATGAATGCACAGACACTGGCAAACAGCTTTTCCGCAGCAATCGCGGCATTGCCGTCAGAAATGAATCTTACCTTATCGGATGAAGCAAAGCTTACAGCAGCAAGAACCGGATATAACGGATTGACTGCATATCAGAAGCAGTTTATCAGGCAGAGTGATCTGCAGACCTTAGAGAAGCTCGAAGCCCGTATGGAAGTCTTAAAGAAGTTAGCCGGTGGTACATCATCTGATATCAAAACGGATGAGAAGACAGAAGGTACAGAGGAAAAGACGGACAATACAGAGAAAACAGGAAGTACCGAGAACGCTTAACAAGGATAGTTAACTGGAGATGAGCCTATGAAAGGGATTACAAATCAGTTCACTTCGATTGAACAGGTGACGGACCGGTATCTGGGGTCGCAGGATGCAAAAAAGCAGTCTGGCACATCGAATGTTTCCTTTGCAGAAGTATTAAAGCAGAAACAGGGAGTGTCACAAAGCCCGGAGCTGAAGTTTTCCAAGCACGCAGCAATGCGTATGGAGAACCGGAAGATCGAATTGTCCGATGATCAGAGCAGGCGCTTGGAATCCGGAGTGGAAAAAGCAGGTGAGAAAGGAATACAGGAATCACTTGTAATGGTTGATTCACTTGCATTTATTGTCAATATACCAAATAAGACGGTAGTAACGGCAATGGATCAGGCAGAATCGGAAAATAACATTTTTACAAATATTGATGGTGCTGTAATTGTTTAGCCGGACCTTACGGAGGCTAATATCCCGGACTGACAGAAGGGATAACTACAGACGAAAACAGGAGGTCATTTCATTATGATGAGATCAATGTATTCTGCTGTGTCAGGGCTTAAGACACATCAGACAAAGATGGATGTAATCGGTAACAATATTGCAAACGTAAATACCGTTGCCTTTAAATCATCCTCTGTAACTTTTAGTGAGATTATGTATCAGACAATTTCAGGTGCATCCGGACCAAATGCGACAACCGGAACCGGTGGTGTTAATGCAAAACAGATCGGTCTTGGTGTTACAACGGGATCAACAACGGTAAACATTACTTCCGCGGGTGCTGCACAGACCACCGGAAATCCATTTGATATTAAGATTTCAGATGCCGGATCATCAAGCAGCTTCTTCGTTGTAAATAACGGATCCGAAAATCTTTTTACCAGAGCAGGTTCCTTCTATATTGATGGTGGCGGTAACTTATGTATGAGCTCTACCGGATATACGGTCATGGGATGGCAGGTTGATCCGACTACGAATGATATCCGTAAGGATACGGTATCAGCGCTTCGTATTATGCAGGAGAAGAATCTTACAAGTTCACCGGAAGCTACCACGAATGCTGTTGCAACCGGTATCGTGGATAAGAATAGTACGGATCTTAGCACAGAAGCCGGATATACCATGAACCTGAACTTCTATGATAATTTGGGATATACGTACACGGCAAAATTCGCAGTGAAGACCGTGGATGCAGATGCACGTACTTATACCGTAGAGTTGAAGTCCATTACAGATTCAGACAATAAAAATATCCTGACCGATTATCTGTCACAGGGAAATAATATTTCTGATCTGTTTGGTACGGCAGGAACAGCAGCGAACTATTCCACGATCAGTACGGAGTGGACGGCAGTAGGTAATGCAAACTATCAGGGAACAAACTATTACCAGTTCCAGAATGCTGCAGGAGATGTGTATTATATCAATCCGGCAAGTACAGATGGACGGGTATATAATGCAAATCATCAGGTGACCAGTGAAGTTTCATTATCCGATATTTACAGCGGTTTACAGCCGGGTGCACAGATCAATAATATTACAGCAGGAGACCCGCCGATCATCAATGCGACTTCTGTCAATTACACACTCCAGTTTGATCATGACTCCGGTGTGTTTGAATCCGTCGGAGGAAATACAAACGGAATCGTATCCTTTAATATGTCTGCATTAGGAGGACAGTTCTCCAATATCTCTGTTGACTTCTCACAGATGATCAATGCAGATAATGGCGGTAAGTCTACGATCGGTATGGACAAGGGTGCAAAGGACGGTGTAACCGGACTTGGTAAGAAGTTAGGTGCGCTGACCGGACTTTCCGTAGATACCAGTGGTAAGATCTACGGTTCTTATGACAATGGTAATACCGTATTATTAGGACAGATCGCAGTTGCACAGTTTGCCAATGCAGCCGGACTCGAAAAAGTCGGTGAGAACTGTTATACCACAACCTTAAACTCCGGCGACTTCGACGGAATTGGCGTTGAGATTACAGCAGATGGTTCAAAAATGTCAACCGGAGAACTGGAAATGTCAAATGTAGACCTGTCTTCCGAATTTACGGAGATGATCACAACACAGCGTGGATTCCAGGCAAATTCACGAGTTATTACGACTTCTGATACCTTATTGGAAGAGCTGATTAACCTGAAACGATAACAGATAGCAATAACTTTACTTAGGGAACTGTACCTTGCAGTTCCCTAAGGTATTGCACGAGGCAAGAAAAATCTTGGAAAAGAAGTAGACATTTAAGCGAAAATTTAGTAAGATTATATAAATGAGAAGGAATTAGTCGAAAAAGGGACAGATGTCTCTGACTTTTTGATGTTTACATAAAACAACAGATGGTAGGTGGATAAAGTGGATATAGCATCTTTAGCAGGTATTATTTTAGGATTTGTAATGGTTGTTTTCGGTATCATTACGAGTGGTGGTGTTTCGGCACTCACAGAGAGTTTCATCGATAAGACATCGGTTATCATTACCGTTGGTGGTTCATTAGCGGGTGTTCTGGCGAGTCATAAGCTGGCAGATTTTATAAACGGCTTAAAATCGATTACACTGACATTTAAAGAAAACCCACTTAATCCGGGAGAAACGATCAGCAATATCATCAATCTGTCTAATATAGCAAGAAAGGAAGGACTTCTTGCCTTAGAAGAAGCAGCGAATGGAATCGAAGATCCTTTCCTGAAAAAAGGTGTTATGCTTGTTGTAGATGGTACAGATCCGGAGCTGGTACGAGGGATCTTAGAGACGGATCTTGCCTGTATTGAAGACAGACATAAGAAGGTAATCGGCTTCTGGGAAAAATGGGCAGAGTTAGGTCCTGCCTGGGGAATGATCGGTACTTTGATTGGCCTGGTAAACATGTTAAACAAGTTGAGTGACCCATCTACAATTGGACCTCAGATGGCGGTTGCACTGATTACCACACTGTATGGTTCCCTGATCGCGAACTGGTTATGTTCTCCGACGGCCGCAAAGCTGTCTGTGAACAACGCAAATGAAATTATGATGAAGGAAGTAACTGTGGAAGGTCTTCTGTCAATTCAGGCAGGTGAAAATCCACGTGTTATAGAGGAAAAACTGAAGTCGTTCTTATCACCGGCAGCCCGTGAAAGCATGAACGGTGGAGAAACTGGCGGGGGTGAAGAATAGTGGCAAGAAAGAAAAAGGAAGAAGCAGCCAAGGGCGGATCACCGGCATGGATGGCGACCTTCAGCGATCTGATGAATTTGCTTTTATGTTTTTTCGTGTTACTGTTTTCAATGTCTACGGTAGATGCTGAGAAGTTTGAAATGGTAATCGCCTCCCTGCAGAGTAGTTTTAACATTCTTCCGGCAGGTGGTTCTTCGATTGGAGAAGGACAGTTGATTTCATCCGGAATCAGCCAGCTGGAGAATTTTGATATCTATTATCATGAATCGACGAACAGCAAGGGGGATGAAGAAGGCGGATCTTCTTCGGACGAAGAAGATGTGACAAGTACAGAAGATCAGAACCAGTCATCGGAACAGATGTCGGAAGAAGATATCGAGAAAGCATATGAAAGTCAGAGCCTTGCTGAGTCAGAGAAAATGGCAGAACAGATTGAACAGCAGTTAAGTACTTATGGTGTTCAGGATCAGGTGGAGGTTGACTTTAATGCAGAATATGTGTTGCTTACCTTAAACGGAGCAATCCTTTTTGATTCCGGTCAGGCAGATATCCGTGCAGATGCTGTCCCACTGGTAGACAAGATAGGAAAGATCCTCGAGATCTATGATCGCAATATCATAGATATTGAGGGACATACAGATAATGTTCCAATTACGCGTTCTACGCGTTTTGAGAATAATAATGTTCTTTCTATGTACCGGGCGTTGACGGTAGCAGATCATATCCGTGCAACGACATCCTTAAACCCGGCATACATTGTGTCATCGGGACGTGGCGAATATGTTCCGGTCGCAGATAATGCAACAGAAGAGGGAAGAGCAAGAAACCGCCGTGTAGAGATTAAGATTTATAATTCTTACAATTCTACAGATGTGACGGATTCGGAGAATACAGATGATTCCACAGTAGCGGAATAGAAGGAGAGCATATGAAGAAAAATCTAATGTCAGTACTGATACTGGCACTTGTGGTTGTGAATCTGGTTTTGACGGCTATTCTTACCATAACCGTACTGCCACAGGCAAAGAAATCGAATGAACTGGTTGAAAAAGTGTGCAGCGCAATCGACCTTGAACTGCAAAGCGGTGAGATGAAGAATGCATCCTCCGTACCAATGGATAAGCTTGCAACGTATGACCTTGCCGATAGTCTTACCATTAATCTGAAGGACAGCAAGGATGGATCATCCCATTATGCGATCATTGCGGTTACACTTTCTATGAATACCGAGTCGGATGGTTATAAGACTTACGGTGAGAAGCTGGATGAGAAGGCAAGTCTGATTGCCAGCGAGATCAACAATATCGTAGGTAAGTATACAATTGAAGAAATGAAAGCAGATCAGGAGAGTGTGCAGGAAGAGATTCAGGCAGATCTTCAGAAGTTGTTTGATTCCGACTTTATTGTAGGTGTTGGATTTAAACAGGTGACATATCAATAGATGACAGAAACAGACAAGTTAGTTTAGGTGGTGAGAGTTCATGGGTGAGGTATTATCTCAAAATGAGATAGACAATTTGCTACAGGCATTAAGTAGTGGCGAGTTAGATGTAGAAGAGATGAAGGACAATGGTGAAAAGGCTGTTAAGAACTATGATTTCGCCAGACCGTCCAAGTTTTCGAAGGAACATTTAAGAACTCTTGAAATTATCTTTGAACATTATGGAAGACTTTTGTCTACGAATCTGCCGGTATATCTGCGCAAGAATATACAGGTAGAGGTGATGAATTCGGAAGCGGTTACGTATTCGGAGTTTTCGAATGCGTTGTCGAATCCGGTTTTACTTGGAATTGTGAATTTTGCTCCGTTAAAGGGTTCGGTGATCTTAGAGATCGCATCGAATCTTGGGTATGCAATGGTAGACAGAATGCTGGGAGGAAGCGGTGTTCCGCTTGATAAGAGCAGAGAGTTTTCGGAGATTGAGCTTCTGATTATTGAGAGAATCATGAATGTCTGCGTGAATCTGATGCGGGAACCATGGGAAAATGTTGTGGACTTAAGTCCGCGGCTGGATCGTATTGAGACAAACTCCCAGTTTGCACAGATCATATCGCCGAGTGAAATGATTGCAATTGTTACAATAAATGTTAAAATTGGAGATGTGGAAGGATTGATGAATATCTGTCTGCCATATCTGACACTGGAAAGTGTCATGGATAAGCTGAATACCAAGTACTGGTTTTCTACCATGCAGGATCATGATAGTCAGGAGTATTCGGAGGCAATCGAATCACTGATCGCAAAAGCACCGATTCCGGTAAAAGCGATTCTGGGAAACAGTATGATATCTGTGAATGATTTTGTAAATCTTCAGGTTGGCGATATTATACGATTGGATTCAAAGGTTGATCAGGAGCTTGCAGTATATGTGGGTAATATAGAAAAGTTTACTGCCCTGCCGGGAGCTTCTGGTGATCAATATGCAGTAAGAGTTACATCAGTAATTAGAGAGGAGCAGTAAGGAATGGATGGAGTATTATCGCAGGAAGAAATCAATGCCTTATTGAACAGTCCGGATGCGGATGCGAATACAGGTACGGATACTGCGAATGATCCAGATGAGTTAACCGATTCTGAAAAAGACGCAATTGGAGAAATTGCCAATATCAGTATGGGAACTGCGGCAACGACGCTGTTTTCCCTGGTTAATCGTAAGGTGGAGATATCAACACCGGTTGTATCAACGGCGACATGGGATGACCTGATGGAGCAGTATGAGCGGCCATGTGTTTTCATTCGTATCAAATATACCGTTGGATTAGATGGAAGTAACTTATTGGTTTTAAAGGAAAAGGATGTAAAAGTCATTACTGATCTTATGATGGGCGGTGATGGAACCAATACAGACGGAGAACTTGGAGAATTGCACTTGAGTGCGATCAGTGAAGCAATGAACCAGATGATGGGATCGGCTGCCACTTCTCTTTCTTCCATGCTGAATAAGACGATTGATATCAGTCCGCCGGAAGCAAATCTGGTAGATATGCAGGAACCTGTCAATGAAGAAGAGATTGATGCATTCCTCACAGGCAAGTTCGTAAAGATATCATTTAAAATGGAAATTGGAGATCTGGTAGACAGTGAGATCATGCAGTTGTATCCATGTTCCTTTGCAAAGGCAATGTGTAAAAATATTACACAGAGTATGGGATCGGAAGACGAACCGTCACAACCGGAACCACAGCCTGTGGAACAACCGCAGCCACAGCCACAACAGGTCAATATGCAGCAACAGGTAATGAATCAGACAAATATGGGTCAACCAGTAATGGGACAACCAATGATGGGGCAGACAATGATGGGGCAGACAATGATGAATCCACAGATGGCAGATATGTCGCAGATGTATGCAGGTGGTCAGCAGGTAAATGTACAGCCGGCACAGTTTTCTGCATTTGCCGGAAATCTGAATCCGGTACTTCAAAAAGAGAATATAGATCTGATTATGGACGTGCCGCTTGAGGTTACGGTAGAACTTGGAAGAACAAGCAAGTCCATACAGGAGATACTTGATTTTTCGCCGGGAACGATTATCGAGTTAAATAAGATTGCTGGAGAACCGATTGATGTGCTTGTGAACGGCAAGTATGTTGCAAAGGGCGAAGTAGTAGTAATTGAAGAGAGTTTCGGTGTCAGAATCACTGAAATTATAAAATAATAATAACGATGAAAAACGAGGAGAATTAATATGGCTAAGAATATTTTAATTTGTGATGATGCAGCATTTATGAGAATGATGATCAAAGACATTCTTACAAAAAATGGATACAACATTGCAGGCGAAGCAGAAAATGGTGTAAAAGCGGTCGAAAAGTATGCAGAGACGAATCCGGATCTGGTACTGATGGATATTACCATGCCGGAAATGGATGGAATCCAGGCTTTAAAGAAAATCAAAGAAGCAGATGCAAATGCATGTGTAATTATGTGTTCCGCAATGGGACAGCAGGCAATGGTAATCGAAGCAATCCAGTCAGGAGCGAAGGATTTCATTGTTAAGCCATTCCAGGCTGAACGTGTTCTTGAAGCTGTGAAAAAAGTAGTAGGCTAAGCAATGATACTTTTAAGTACGGGATCATCCATAGGGGGAGGCTTTTTTCAGCTCTTAGGAGTGTTGCTGATCTTTGTATTTGTGCTTGTGATCACGTATCTGGTGACGAAATGGATCGCCGGGTATCAGAAGGGACAGGCGATACATAAGAACTTACAGGTGGTTGAGACATTGAAACTTACACCGAATAAGTATGTGCAGATTGTAGAAGCCGGAACAAAGTATCTGGTGATTGCAATCGGTAAGGATGAAGTGTCACTTCTTACTACCTTGGAAAAGGACGAACTTAAGGTGCTCCCGCAAGAACTACAGAATACAGATGGCAGGAAAGTTCCGGAAAGCTTTCAGGAGATTCTTGATAAGCTTAAGGAACATTTACCGAATAAGCAGGCTAAATCATGAGTAAATTAAAAAAATGGTATTGTGTGGCATCTTTTCTTTTTGCCATACTCGTAGTGGTAGTTACACTGGCTTTTTATGCACCGACAGATACTTATGCAACTACGACAGATCGTACAACATCTGATACATCCGGGGATAACATAGACGTTCCGACTGGAGACGATATTAATCAGTTGGATGTTGGAACTTCTGCGAATAATAATAATACACAGTCTGACAGCAGTACCGGATTATCCATATCCTATAATAATGATAATGGTACGTTATCCGGTCCGATCAAGATGCTGCTGGTACTTACGGTACTGGCACTTGCACCTTCAATCCTGATTATGATGACATCGTTTACACGTATTATCATTGTATTACATTTTATACGTGCGGCGATCGGAACACAGACCGTTCCCCCAAATCAGGTGCTGGTAGGACTGGCACTTTTTTTGACGCTGTTTATTATGGCACCGGTCTTTTCGCAGGTGAATGAAAAAGCAATCAAGCCTTTAGATGCAGGTGAGATCACCCAGGAAGAAGCTTTTGAACAGGGAATGGAACCGATTCGTGAGTTTATGTTTGAACAGACACAGACGAAGGATATTAATTTATTCTGTGATATTCAGGGCGTTACTTATGAGACTCAGGATGATATTTCGAATACAATCCTGATCCCAAGTTTTATCTTAAGTGAGCTTCG